>OCVV011361776.1_pt1 | contig 223113 bp, 178 predicted proteins | sample 1539721 | NCBI WGS metagenome assembly OCVV01 (sample SAMN02144230, study PRJEB22623) | gut metagenome | biome: sheep rumen | host: Ovis aries | place: New Zealand | reverse complement strand
CGTCGTACCTCACCGTCGTCGACGCGCCGCAGGCCGTGCACCTCCACCGCTGGGACCCCGATGAGGTCCTGCCGTTGCGCTTGGTCCGACCGCCGCAGTAGGGGCAATAAACGGCCTTCATGGGCACCTCTTCCGAAAGGGTATTTAACGGTTCCGGAAAAGGTTATCTACCTGCGGGAACGATAGGCAACCGGACACACATTCTGTCCGAGCGGTTAAAAGCGGGCACGGAATTTAAACGGCTGAAAAAGGGGCATCGACCTGCGCCGATGCCCCCAACGTGGACACACATTTTGTCCTATAAGCCCATCTTGTAGCATCTGCCGAAATAAAGATGCGCCCGAGCAGCGTACGTGCTGCTCGGGCGCCTTGGTGTCAGTCGTCCTTTGCGCTTACTGGCCCGTAGAGGGGTCGGGCGTAGGCGTGGGCGTGGGCGTAGGATCGGGGGTAGGCGTCGGCGTGCCACCGTCGCCACCCGTGCCACCGTCGCCGCCCGTGCCACCGTCGCCACCCGTGCCACCGTCGCCACCCGTCGTACCGCTATCGCCGGTGGTGTTGCCGCCCGGGGTTTCAGTGGTTGTGGTTGTCGTTGTGGTGGTTGTGGTGGTCTCTTCCTCTTCCTTTTCCTTGTCTTCGTCCTCTTTGTCTTCCTTTTTGTTGTTTGTGCCGTAGAACTTCCAGACGTTATTGTTCTTGTACGTGGGGGCCGTTCCGGTCGCGAACTCCTCGCGCTCGGTTCCGGCCAAAACAGTGTTCATGAACTTCTTAAAGACGGGCAGGTTGGTGCTGTCTCCCAGCAGGTCCGTACCGTACTTTTGGATGGGAATCTCGCCTGCGGAATAACCGGTCCACAGGGCGCATGCCAGTTGCGGCGTGTAGCCGCAGAACCACAGGTTGGTGGTGTTGTCGGTGGTGCCCGTCTTGCCGGCATAGGGCTGGTTGACGCTCAGCGCGCCGGCGGCACCCGTGCCGCTGCCCTGCATGACACCGGATAGAACGTCGGTAACCGCGGCAGCCTCGCCTTCGGTGAGCACCTGCGTGGGATTGTCGGTGTGCTGGTACAGAACCGAGCCGGTACGCGAGTCGATCTCGGTGATGGCGATCGGCTGGCGATAATAGCCGCCGTTGGCAAAAGTGGCGTAGGCCGATGCCATCTCGAGCGGCGAGATGGACCCGGTGCCGAGCGTCATGACGGGAACGTCCTCGATATTGTCCTTGGCGGGATCGATACCGAGCTTTTTGACGAGCGACATGATCTTGTTGTTGCCGATGGCTTCTGCCACCTGAATGTAGCCGGTGTTGGATGAGTATGCCGTTGCCTGCTTAAGCGTGATGTTGCCATAGCTCTGGTTGGCATAGTTTTGCACCTTGGTCGTGGTGCCCTTGGCTGTAAGAGGCGAGTTGCAGTTGAGGGTGACGTTGGGGTTCATGCCGTTTTGGATGGCAGTTGCCAGCGTAAAGGCCTTAAACGTGGAGCCCACGGGGCGCTTTGCCGTAGCGTGGTTCACGTGATTCTCGTCGGCGTTGTAGTCGTAGCCGCCCACCATGCACTTGATGTAGCCGGTCTTGGGGTCAACGACGACCATGCCCATGTCCAGGCCGTCGAGCGAAAGCGTGTCGAGCTGCGCGCGCACAGCCTCTTCGGCCACCTGCTGCATGGTGGGGTCGATGGTGGTCTTAACAGTCAGGCCACCCTTAAAGAGCACGTCGGTGGAGAACTCCTGCTCGAGCAGCTGCTTGACATAGGAGACAAAGTAGGGCTGTGAGTATACGTCGACACCGCTGCCCGAGATCTCGGTCACGTTGAGGGTGATGGGCTCAGCCTGCGCGGCATCGTGCTCTTCCTGCGTGATGTGGCCCAGGCGCAGCATGTTGTCGAGCACCTTATTGCGGCGGGAAAGCGCCAGGTCGGGATTGACCGTGGGGTCGTACTGTGAAGGCGAGTTGGGCAGACCGATGAGCAGCGCGGCCTCGCTCAGGGTGAGGTCGGAAGCACTCTTGGAGAGGTAGGTCTCGGCGGCGGCCTCGATGCCATAGGCGCCGTGGCCATAGTAAATGGTGTTGAGGTACATCATGAGGATCTCGTCTTTGGAGTACATGTCCTCCATCTTGATGGCGATATAGGCCTCGCGCACCTTGCGCTCGATGGTCGAGTCGAACTGCTCCTCCTGCAGGATGGTGTTGCGCACCAGCTGCTGGGTGATGGTCGAGGCTCCTTCGTGGCCGCCGGCAAGGGTTGCCACCGAGGCACGCGCGATGCCCAAGAGGTCGATGCCGCCGTGCTCGTAGAAACGCTCGTCCTCGACGTCGATCGTGCCCTGCAGGACGTACGGGGAGACCTGGTCCTTGGTGATGGACTTGCGGTTTTGGGTATAGAAGCTGGCGATCTTGTTGCCGTTGCAGTCAACAATCTCGGTAGGCTCGCTGACCAGATAGGCGTTGGCGTCGGTGTAGTCGGGTAGGTCGGACAGCCAGCGGTTGACGTTGCCGATCATGCCGATGCCAAATGCCACGCCCGCGATGAGCAAAAAGCCCAAAAGCGAAAGCAGGATGACGGGCAGGGCGTGCGTCTTAGAGCGACCGTGTCCCTGTCGTTGGCGAGGACCCATATGTTGACCTCCAAGTATGTCGTGCCAGGCGGCGGGTATGCGTCGGGCAGGATGGACATAAGTTATTACACGATAAACCAATCGAGCCGCGCGAAGCCTCGTGTATTCTGGTTGACGGCAATTAACAGAGCGATTGCATACCTTGGTAAGGAGTTTGCCGATGGCGATTTGGGCGACGGAGCCTAGCAGACAATGCGGGAATGGGACGCCAACATCGGGTCTGGCACTGCCCGAGCTGTTGGCTCCGGCTGGCGGGCTCAATCAGATGCTCGCCGCGATCGCGGCAGGTGCCGATGCCATTTATGCCGGGTTGAGCGGATTTAACGCCCGCGTGAGTGCGCACGGGTTTAGTGACGACGAATTTGCGCGCGGGTGTGCCGTGGCGCACGCCCATGGTGTGCGCGTGTACGTGACGCTCAACGTATTCGTGTTCGACGACGAGCTGTCCGAAGCCGTGGCACTGGGGGCACATGCGCATGCGCTGGGCGCCGATGCACTGATCGTGGCAGATGCGGGCCTAGCCCGCGCGCTGCATGCGGCAATTCCGGGGGTCGAGATTCATCTGTCCACCCAAGCGGGCGTCCATAGCAAGGGGGCCGTGCGTTTGGCGGCTGACGAGTTGGGGGTCGAGCGCGTGACGACGGCGCGCGAGCTGACCGTGGCAGAGATTACGACGCTCTGCGCTACCGGTGTGCCCATCGAGGTGTTCTGCCATGGCGCCATATGCATTGGCTATTCGGGCGCGTGCGAGTTTTCGGCCCTGCGGCGCGGACGGTCGGCGATGCGTGGCGACTGCACGCAGCCGTGCCGCCTGGCATACGATTTGGTGGATGAGGCTGGGGAGAGCGTCGTTGCCGTCGAAGGCGATCGTCTGCTCTGCCCGCGTGACTATCTGGGCATTGCTCATTTACCCAAGCTTGTTGCTGCCGGGGTGGCGTCGCTCAAGATCGAGGGGCGTATGAAGAACCCCGACTACGTCTACAACGTGGTGCGGGCGTGGCGCCGGGCGCTCGATATGCTGCGTGATGGCGCGTGGGGTCCCGATGCCGTGCAGGCGCTCGAACGTGAGCTGGGAAGGTCGTTTAACCGCGGGTTTACCGACGCGTATCTGCGAGGCCGCTCGGGCGCGGAGCTTATGAGTTTTGAACGCGCGATCAACCAGGGCGTGCGTGTGGGCCGTTTGGTTGCCGTGGGACACGAGGAAGTGACCGTCGAGCTCGATGCCGTCGTGGCGGCGGGCGATACGCTCGAGATCAGGTTTTACCCGGGCGCCGACGCGCGTCCCGATGTACCTAAACGCTGGCCGCAAGTTCCCTGCCCGGTGGATGCCGCGGCGGGGGAGCGCATCGTTGTCCATTGCAAGCGCAAGGTCGACGCGGGTTGCGAAGTGTATCTGATTCGCAGCGCTGGTGTGCTGGAGCAAACGGCGGCGGCACTGGAGCGCATGCGGGCCGAGGCCGATGCGGTCGTGCTTGCGAAACGCGCTGTCGAGACGCTGCCGTTTGCGGGCGTTCTGATGGATGGCGGTACGCAGCCGGAAGAGCCTGCAGAGTCTGTCGCCGCTCGCTTGGTCTTTGCCTGGCAGCTGATGGACCAGGACCCGAACGAAGAGCTCGACCTGTCCGATGCGATTGTTGTGCTCGACGAGGTCTGCCGTGTGGGCGATATCGAGCGGACTCGGTCGCTCATGCAGCGCGCCGGCCGCATCGTCTGTCGAAATCTGGGACAAGTGGCGATAGCTCGCGAACTGCGCGTCGTCTTTGACGTGGCAGCGCCGGTGTTCTGTGCGAATCGGGCAACGCTCGCCTGGTTGCGAGAGCTTGGGGCGCAGCGCGTGTTTTTGCCTGCCGAACTTGTCGCTCACGATGCGAAACGCGTTGCCGAGCTTGCCGCCTGTCCTGGCGTCCTGGGCCCCGTCGATACCAATCGTCCCGAGCTTATGGTGTGCGAGCACTGCCTGCTGACCGCCGAGGGCGTCTGTGCCACCGATGCGACGGGACAGGTCTGTTGCCGCGACTGCTTGCGTCGCCGGCAGACGCGCTATCTGGTTGAGCGTGACGGTACACGTCTGCCAGTTGCCATCGACGCATGCGGCAGGACGAGGATTTTCCTGTCGTAGGTGCTGCGTCGCGTCAGTTTGTTATCATATGAGAGTTTATGGACTTCCAGCACCGCCGTTTTCGGCGAGGGTGCTATAGCAAAAGGAGGATACCCAATGCTGTCTGTTGACGAGCAAATGCGTATCATCACCTCGGGCGCCGCGAAGATCGTCCCCGAGGCCGACCTTCGTAAGAAGCTTGAGAAGGGCGAGCCCCTCAACATCAAGCTCGGCGTCGATCCCACCAGCCCCGACCTGCACCTGGGCCACGCCGTGCCCCTGCGCAAGATGCGCCAGTTCCAGGACCTGGGCCACAACGTCACCCTGATCATCGGCAACGGTACCGCGCTGATCGGCGATCCTTCGGGCAAGAACTCCACCCGCCCGCAGCTTTCTCAGGAGCAGATCGAGGCCAACGCCGAGACTTACGTGAGCCAGGCCATGAAGATCTTGGACCCCGAGAAGACGACCATCGTGCACAACGGCGACTGGATCTTGTCGATGGACCTGGCCGGTCTGCTGCAGGTGTGCTCCAAGTTCACCGTCGCCCGCATTCTTGAGCGCGATGACTTTACCAAGCGCTATCAGTCCCAGACGCCGATCGCCCTGCACGAGTTCCTGTATCCCGTGATGCAGGCATACGATTCGGTCATGATCAAGGCTGACGTGGAGATGGGCGGCACCGACCAGCTTTTCAACCTGCTCGCCGGCCGTGAGCTCATGGAGAAGATGGGCATGGAGCCGCAGATCGCGCTCACCATGCCGCTGCTCGAGGGCACCGATGGCGTCCGTAAGATGTCCAAGTCCTATGGCAACTACATCGGTCTGACCGACGCGCCCAAGGATATGTTCGGCAAGACCATGTCCATCCCCGACGAGATGATCGGCAAGTACTACCGCCTGGCGAGCTCGCTCACCCCGGCCGAGGTCGACAAGATCGACGCTGCCCTGGCCGATGGCTCTGCCGATCCCTATGAGCTCAAGCGCGCTCTGGGCCGCGACCTGTGCGACACCTACCACGGCGCCGGTGCCGGCGACGAGGCCCAGGCCGAGTTCGACCGCGTGTTCAAGGAGGGCCAGCTCGCCGACTTCCCCGAGAGGCATATTGAGCTGACCGTAAACGACGAGGGCCAGATTTACCTTGCCGGTCTGCTCAAGGACCTGGGTCTTTCGGCCAGCGCCGGCCAGGCTCGTCGCGACATTGACGGCGGCGGTGTCAAGATCAACGGCAAGGCCGTGGCTCCCAAGAGCTACAACATCGACCCCAGTGCCCTCAAGCTGGGCGATACCCTCTCCGTGGGCAAGCGCAAGGGCTTTAAGTTGGTTTAGTTACGCGGTTTTACCAAACCGCGTAACGACTCGACGCTGCGCGGGCCGCACCTGTACAATCTGACGTTCAACTTCAAGGGCGCGACCAGAAGGTCAGCGCCCTTTCGTTTCACGTCATCTTGTCTCAAATGCGGCCCGCTCGCTGTCGGTGCCAAAACATCGGCGTCGCCTTGGTCGCAAGTAGTCATTGGGGACGTTCTTGAATGAATGGTCGTTTAAGAACGTCCCCAACGACTACCCATAGCAACCTGCCCCCATTGCGCCAAGCGGTGTGTGCCGTTAAGCAGAGGGGCGTATTGCTGGCCCATCGTTTGGGCATACAATGGCTATTGGCTTGCTGCGGTGAAGGTTTGTCCGCTCCGCAGCTTTTTTTCTACGGTTAAAGGAGTATGTATGTCCGTTGAGGTCATGAGGTCTGTGATCGATGCCGCCGAGGGCCGCGTGCCCGTCGACACGCTGTTTGCCAACGCACAGATTGTCGATGTGTACGGTCAGCGCGTGGCGCCCGGTAGCGTCGCCGTCAAGGACGGCGTGATCGTCGGTGTTCTCTACGATGGTCGAGATGACGCTGCTGGTACGTACGAGGCGGCTGAGGTCATCGACTGTCAGGGTCGCTATCTCGCACCCGGTTTTATTGACGGACACTTGCATATCGAGTCTTCGAACATCCGCCCTGCCGAGTATGCGCGCATGGCGGCGACGCGTGGCACCACCACCGCTATTGCCGACAGCCACGAGATCGCTAACGTTTCCGGCCTAGACGGCCTGCGCTTTATGATTGAGGACGGTTGTCGCGCACCCATCTCCATCAAGTACATGATGCCTTCGTGCGTGCCCGCACTGCCCGACGAGCAGGCCGGTGCCGTGATCACTGCTGCCGATATGCAGGCGTTTTTTGCCGAGCATCCAGGCGACGTCTTTGGTCTGGGCGAAATGATGAACCTGCCGGGTGTCTTTATGGCCGACCCCGAGACCTGCGCTCGCATCGATGCTGCCAACCAGACACCGTCCAAGCAGGTTGACGGTCATGCTCCACTTGTTGCCGGCAAGGATCTCAACGCCTATGCCGCGGCGGGTATTATCGCCGACCACGAGTCGACGATTCCCGAGGAAGCGCTCGACAAGCTATCCCGCGGCATGTATGTCATGCTGCGCGAGGGCACCTGCAGCCATGATCTTGCCAACCTGTCGCCGATGCTGCTGGAAAACCCCGCCCGTGCTCGCCGTTGCTGCTTTGCGACCGACGACCGCGCTCCCTCCGACGCGCTTTCGACCGGCATGATCGACAACGCCTGCCGCGTGGCCATCGAGGCCGGCATCGACCCGGTGGTCGCCATCTCCATGGCATCCCTTTCCACGGCCGAGGCCTTTGGCCTGGACCACGGTTGCCGCGACCCGCATGAGCTCCGCGGCGCCATTGCTCCGGGCAAGCGTGCCGACCTGCTGGTGCTCAACGATCTGACGTTTGCCACGGCGCCGCATCGCGTATATGCCGCCGGTGCTCTGGTGGCGCAGGATGGCACCTTTGTGGGCGAGATCGCACCCGAGATGGCTGAGGTTGCAGCCCTTGCCGACGAGCTGCGCGCCTCTGTTAAGCTGCCGAAGCTTTCGCTCGACGTTTTCGACTATGCCTTTAAGCCGGGCGAGGCTGTGATTGACGTGGTGCCGGGTAAGGCCATCACAGGTATGGCTCGCCCCGAGAGCGCCGAGGGCCTGCGCCGCATTATGCTGATTGAGCGCCATGGCCGCGGCGTGTCGCTGCAAGCCGAGGGCGTCGACGGCGACGGCCCCGCTGGCCTGGGCCTGGTCGGCAAGCATATCGGTCGCGGCTGGGTGCGCGGTTTCACCATCACCGGTGGTGCCATTGCCTCCACGATCGGCCACGACTCGCACAACGTGTGCGTGGTGGGCGACAACGCCGCCGATATGATGTCTGCTGTTGAGGCCGTGGGCCAGGGCGGTCACGTGCTGGTGCGCAACGGCGAGGTCGTGGCGCGCATTCCGCTGGCGCTCGGTGGCCTGATGAGCGAGGGCACGGCCGAGGATGTCGCAGCGCAGCACGACGACTTTATGGTCAAGGCGCGCGCCATGGGTATTGAGCCGCCGCTCGACCCCATCATGGGCATCATCTTCCTGCCCCTGCCGGTCATCCCGACGCTCCGCATCCGCCCCGAGGGCATGTTCGACGTCACGACCTTCACCTACGCCGACTAATTATCGGGGACGTCATACGGAATCCGGCAGATGGGGACGTTCCTGTTCTGCCGACAGTGGGGGACAGTCCTTGCAGCTTTTCGCGAAGACTGTCCCCAGTGACTAGTCGTTTAAGAACGTCTCCAATGACTAGGCGAGGGCGGCCATGATGGCGCGGGCGACGCCGTCGTGGTCGTTGTCGTATTCGGTGATGGCGCCGGCGGCTTCGCGGTCCTCGGGCTCGGCATTGATCATCGCCGTACCGTGGCCCGCTGCCTGCAGCATGGGGATGTCGTTGATGTTGTCGCCGAACGCCCAGGCGTCGGCGAGAGGCTCGCCCAGATGCCCACATAGCCAAGCCAATGCCGTTCCCTTGGTGGCACCCCCGCCCATGACCTCGATATTCATGGCGTACGAACGCGTGAGCTCAATGCCTTCGAGTGTGTCGAGCGCAGCCACGATAGCATCGCGGTCGGCTGAGTCGTGCCAGTACATGGCGATGCGTTCGAGCATCTCGACCTCGTCGATTTTGCTGTCGATATCCATGTCGATCGGCGTTCGCGTGCGCTTGAGCGAAGCCGCGATATGAGGATCTCCGCCGCAGAATTCGTCCAGGCGCGTGTAGAGCGAGCGGGGGAGGAAGCACTGCCCGTCCGCGAAGATATCGAAGGTCACATCGTGGCCGGCGGCAATGCTATGGACGCGGTGGGCGATGGCGCGGTCGAGCGGTCGGCTCAATATGCACGTGGCGCGTGAGGCATCGGTGGGCACATCCTCGTCGAGCTGCCAGACGCTAGCACCATTGGCGCAGACCGCGTAGTGCACGGCAGGATGGGCGAGGATGGCCTCAAAGACGCCCGACAGCGGACGCCCCGTGCACGGTACAAACTCAATGCCGCGACGTGCGAGCTCGTCGAGCATCGCCCAGGTGGCGTCGCTCATCTGCTTGTCACTCGTCAACAGTGTTCCATCCATATCGGAAAAAACAATCATTCGATGCAGCCCCTTCTGCTGGCATAAAAAGCGTGGCCGAGGGCGGTGATGCCCTGGCCACGCTCGTGTTCTATAACGTGCGCGTCCTAACGGTCGGCGAGTGGCTTGTACTCCAGTGGCTCGATCACCGGACGGTATGCCGGGCGAATAATACGGTGTGCGCAGAAGAGCTCTTCCATGCGGTGTGCCGACCAGCCGGCCATGCGGGCCACGGCGAACATCGGCGTAAAGAGCGTCTCGGGTACGCCGAGCATCTTGTAGATAAAGCCCGTGTACAGGTCAATATTGGCGCAGATGGGCTTGGTCATGCCATGGTCGCGCATGACCTGGGGCGCCAGGCGCTCGATGCGCTCGATCAGCGCGAATTCCTCGCCCAGATCTTTCTTGGCGGCGAGCGAACGTGCGTAGTGGCGGCAGACCTCGGCGCGCGGGTCGCTGAGCGTGTAGACGGCGTGCCCCATGCCGTAGATGAGCCCCGTGCCGTCAAAGGCCTGCTTGTCGAGAATCTTGCTCAGATATGCAGCAACCTCGTCATCGTCTTCCCAGTTGGAAACATGCGCGCGAATGTCCTCGTGCATGGATACGACCTTGGCGTTGGCACCGCCGTGACGCGGGCCCTTGAGCGAGCCGATAGCCGCGGCGTAGGCGGAATACGGGTCGGTGGCCGAAGACGACAGCACGCGGCAGGCGAAGGTGGAGTTGTTGCCGCCGCCGTGCTCGGCGTGGAGCATGAGCATCACGTCGAGCAGCATGGCCTCGTCGCGGGTGAACGCCATGCCGCCGCGCAGGACCTGCAGAATGGTCTCGGCGGTGGAGAGACCGGGCGTGGGGTGCGGCACGTGCATCTCCGAACCGTGGCACTTTGCGATCGATGCCATGTGCGCAAAGGCGGCGATGCGGGGCAGACGTGCCAGCATGGAAATGGCAACGTCGATCTCGTGCTCGGGCGTGATTACATCGGGCTCGGCATCGAAGGCATAGAGCAGCAACACGGCGCGCTGAAGCACGTTCATGATGCTCGAGGATACCGTGGTCATGGGGAACACGCGGACGTATTCGTCGCTCAGGTGCCTAAAAGCACCCAGGCGTTCGCAAAAACCGTCAAGCTCTTCCTTGGTGGGCAGAGAGCCCGTGATGAGCAGGTAGGCGACTTCTTCGTAGCCGTAGCGGTTCTCGGCCTGGGCATTGTTGACCAGATCTTCGATGCTGTAGCCACGAAGCGTGAGCTTACCCTGATCGGGCACAACCTTTCCGTCGACCTTGTTGTAACCATGCACATCCGAGATGCGAGTGAGGCCCGCAACCACGCCCGAGCCATCTGCATTGCGCAGGCCGCGCTTGACATCGTGCTCGACAAACAGCTCCTCGTCATAAGGGTCGGTCGGCAGGCCGTAGTATAGATTTTCGCTTTCGGGCGAAATCTGGCGGCTTGCTTCGTAGTCCAAGACCAGGCGGCTCAGGTGGTCGTCGAAGCGGTAATAGATTCTCTTGGCGTCGTAGGCCATGCGCGCTCCTCTCCGGGCTATGTGGCGACGTTGCGCCTGGGCGCACGTTGGGCCGTCGTCACGCAGACTGTTCGCTACAGGCGGTACATAAAGTTAAAGACGTCCTCGCGCTGGATGGACACGTTGACGCCCGAAAGCTCGCCGGCCTCGGCCAGGGCCTTCTGCAGCTCGGCGAAGTCGAGCTTGGACTCGGCGGTGTCGGCCAGCATGGTCATGGTAAAGATGTCCTCGATAATGGACTGCGTAATGTCGCGGATGTCGACATTGGCTTCGCCCAGGACGCGGGTGACGCCGGCGACAATGCCGGGGCGGTTCTTGCCAAGGACGGTGATGACGATACGGGAGGACGAGATCTCGGCCATGGGAAACCCTTTCGCGTGTTAGCGGCGCGCGGCGGCGCTCCGCTACGGTACAGTGTTCATCATTGTACCTGTCCCGTGCAAAAAGGGGCACCATTGCTGCGGCGTTACACGTCTGCAACATGGAGCGCTTGTCTCGTAGGGTGTATTTTTTGGCACCCTGGACACTCGGGCGGCTCTGTTGGCACCGCGATCGGGCAGATTCGCCTGTGCACTCCGGCGTAAAGACCGTGAACCTTTTGTGGGACGCTCGGCGCCGTGGTACCATAGCCGAGTTTGTTGTCTTGGTCGGAAACCAAGACGCCTTATGCGCTGATCGGTAACCAGCGCCTGACCAATAAGGAGTCCTACCATGAAGCAGGGTATCCATCCCCAGTATGTCGAGTGCACGGTGACGTGCTCCTGCGGCAACACCTTCAAGACGCACGCTACCGTGTCCGAGATGAGGGTCGAGCTTTGCAACGAGTGCCACCCGTTCTACACCGGCCAGCAGAAGTTCGTCGACACCGGTGGACGCGTCCAGCGCTTCGCCGACAAGTTTGGTGGCGCCGCTGCCGCCCAGCTCAAGAAGGCCGAGGAGGCCAAGGCTGCCAAGGCCGCCAAGGCTGCTGAGGCCGAGGCCGCTCGCAAGGCCGCCGCTGAGGCTAAGGCTGCCGAGAAGGCCAAGCGTGCCGCTAAGTTTGCCGAGGAGGCTGCCAAGCAGGCCGCCGAGGCTCCCGCAGAGGCTCCCGTCGAGGAGGTCGCTGCCGAGGCCGAGACCACCGAGGCTGCTGAGTAAATAGCTCGCCGAGGAATCGCTCGCATTCATGGCAAAAGGGCCGTGCATCCAATTGGTGCACGGCCCTTTTCTTATCGACGCAAAGTAGCACGTCCTCTTTGCACCGAACGGTGGGGATTTTTCGTTTGCCCAGATAAAACCTGCCAAAATAAACCTGTCCCTTTTTGGCAGGTAACCGATAGGAGGCTACGTGGACACATCGACGTCCTTGGGCAATCGCGAGCTCGCGGTGGCAAAGAAGCGTGCGCTCGATGCTGCCTATTTTAGGAAGGGTGTCGCTGTCGCGGCGCTTTCGAGCTGCATGTATGCGCTGTACACGGCCTTTGTTACCGCCGGTCAGCTCTTTGGCGTTTGGGCCGGTTGGTTCGATGCATTTGCTCCCTCCGGCCTTTTGGCGGTATTCATCTTGCCCACAATCGCCTCGGGCGTCAATGACGTGCTGAGTGCCGTCTGGGCCACGTTTTTTACTGCCGGTCAGGGCAAACTCGCCGACCTAGGCCGCTGCATCGCCTCAAAGCCCGGCGTCATCGTTATCGCCGCCGCCTTCATTGGCGGGCCCATCGCTTCTGCCGCCTACGTTATCGCGCTTTCGCAGGCAGGCACGCTTGCCGTGCCCATCGCCGCGCTCAACCCCGCGATCGGTGCGGTGCTCGCCCGCGTGCTCTACCGACAGCCGCTTAGCCCCCGTGTCGTCACCGGCATCGTTGTCTGCGTGGTCGCCGGCGCCATGATCGGTAGCGCCGGCCTGAGCGGGCAGGCATCTTCCGGCATGGCGCTTGGCCTGGGCCTGGCGCTGTTAGCCGCCCTGTGCTGGGGCGTCGAGGGATGCGTGGGCGGCCGCGCCACCTGCATGATCGATCCTCAGATCGCCATCAACATCCGTCAGCTTGTCTCGGGCGTCGGCAACCTGTGCTTGGTACTGCCGGCCCTAACCTTGGCATGCGGAGAGCCCCTTGGTCAGAGTTACGTCCTTGTCGCCCAAGCGCTCACCGACAAATCCTCCGTCGTGTTTTTCGCCTGCTCCGGTTTTGCCGCCTACTTTTCGTTTATGAGCTGGTATCGCGCCAATTCCATGTGCGGCACGGCGCTGGGCATGGCCATCAACGGCACCTATACCTTTACAGCGCCGCTGTTTACGTGGATTATCGTCGGCCTGGTCTTGGGCTTTGACGGCTACGCGCTTCCGTCCGTTGCATGGGTGGCGGCCGTCGTCAACCTCGTCGGCATTTGCCTGATCGCCGTGAATCCCCTCGACATGCTTAAAAAGGACGGTGATCGGGATGCTTCCGCTTAACTATGCCATGCTCGATTATTTTGTTTGCCATGACGAGGCTTGCGTCGACGATGTGATGGCCGATCTCGCGGCCGAGTATGCATCGTTTGCCGCCTTTGCAAGGCCGCGCATACAGGAGGCGCTCATGACCGCGCACAAGAATGGCCTGATTGACGAGGCGCGCTTTGATTTGAATGCCAAAGGCGAGCTTCGCGTCTACTATCGGGCGAGCGGCGAGCAGCGCAAAGTTATCGGCGCCTATCTGGGCCGTAGCCATTAAAAATAAAACGTCCCTTTTTGGCAGGTCGGTCGTAGTTATTACGTGGGGGATGAGGTCGAGCGTATAGCGTGCGTCCCGTTTGGCTAAAGTACAACTATCTGTGTTTAACTCGCCCAGTGCAGTGCGTTACGGGCGATGGCCAAAAAAGGAAAACCACATGGGATTCATGTCAAAGCTGCTGTCCTTTGGATCCGATAAGGACCTTAAGCGCTACTACAAGATCGTTGACCAGATCAACGGGCTTGAGCCTCAGTTTGAGAAGATGACCGAGGAGGAGCTTCGCGGCCAGACCGATAAGTTCCGTGAGCGTTACGCTAACGGCGAGTCGCTTGACGACATGCTCCCCGAGGCCTTTGCCACCGTGCGCGAGGCTTCAAAGCGCATCACGGGCATGCGTCACTTTGACGTACAGCTCATCGGCGCCATGGCGCTGCACGAGGGTCATATCGCCGAGATGAAGACCGGCGAAGGCAAGACACTCGTCTCCACCCTGGCCGGCTATCTTAACGCCATCGCCGGCAAGGGCGTGCATGTCGTTACCGTCAACGACTACCTGGCAAAGCGCGACTCCGAGTGGATGGGCCGCATCTACAAGTATTTGGGCATGACCGTCGGCCTGCTGCAGAACAACATGCCGCTCGAGCTTAAGCGCCCGGCCTACCAGGCCGATGTCACCTACGGCACCAACTCCGAGTTTGGCTTTGACTACCTGCGCGACAACATGGTCACCCGCCCCGAGCAGCGCGTCCAGCGCGGCCACAGCTACGCTATCGTCGACGAGGTCGACTCCATCCTGATCGACGAGGCCAGGACCCCGCTGATCATCTCGGGCGCCGGCACCAAGTCGGCCAGCACCTACAAGGACTTCGCGCGCGCTGTGCGCGGGCTGGAGCGCGGCGAGGACGTGTCGCACGATATGCTCACCGCCACCGAGGACGTGGAGCCCACGGGCGACTACGTCATGGACGAGGCCAAGCACACCATTGCCGCCACCGAGCGCGGCCTCAAGAAGATCGAGCGCCGCCTGGGTATCGAGGACATCTACGCCGACCTTTCGGGCCAGCTGGTCAACCACCTGCAGCAGGCGTTGAAGGCCCAGTACATGTTCCACCGCGACAAGCAGTACGTTGTTACCAACGGCGAGGTCAAGATTGTCGATGAGTTCACCGGCCGCATCATGGAGGGCCGTCGCTACTCCGAGGGCCTGCACCAGGCTATCGAGGCCAAAGAGGGCGTGTTCGTGCGCGAGGAGAACCAGACCCTTGCCACCATCACCCTGCAGAACTACTTCCGTCTGTATGACAAGCTCTCCGGCATGACCGGTACGGCGCTTACCGAGGACGCCGAGTTCCGCGAGATCTACAAGCTGCCCGTCGAGGTCATTCCCCCCAACAAGCCCGTGCAGCGTGTCGATCACGAGGACCTGGTCTACCGCACCATCCAGGCCAAGTACAACGCCGTTGCCAATGATGTCGAGCGGCGTCACGCCAAGGGCCAGCCGGTCCTGGTCGGTACCGTCTCCATCGAGAGTTCCGAGAAGCTGTCGGCCGCCCTTACCAAGCGCGGCATCGCGCACGAGGTCCTCAACGCTAAGCATCACGAGCGCGAGGCTCATATCGTTGCCCAGGCCGGACGCTACGGCGCCGTGACCATCGCCACTAACATGGCCGGTCGTGGTACCGACATCCTGCTGGGCGGCAACCCCGACGAGCTGGTGCGCGAGCGCCTGGAGTACGAGGGCCTGACCATGGAGGACGTGACGCCCGAGCAGCTCGAGCAGTTTAACGCCGAGGCCAAGGAGACCTGCAAGGCCGAGCGCGAGCGCGTGCTTGCCGCCGGCGGCCTGACCGTCATCGGCACCGAGCGCCATGAGTCCCGTCGTATCGACAACCAGCTGCGCGGCCGCTCCGGTCGTCAGGGCGATCCGGGCGAGACTCAGTTCTACCTGTCGCTCGAGGACGATCTGATGCGCCTGTTCGGTGGCGACAAGATGGACCGCGTCTCCAAGATGATGGTCACGGCAGAAATGGGCGACGACACGCCCATCCAGCACAAGATCATCTCCAAGGCCGTCGAGAGCGCCCAGCACAAGGTCGAGAGCATCAACTTCTCCATGCGTAAGAGCGTTCTTGAGTACGACGACGTGATGAACAAGCAGCGCCAGGTTATCTACGCCGAGCGCAACAAGATTCTGGACGGTAAGGACCTGACCGACCACATCACCGAGGTCATGCACGACACCGTGTACCGCTGCGTGCAGGAGTTTTGCACTAAGGACAGCCACGACGGCGAGCGCGACCTCGATGGCCTGCGCAAGTGGGTCGTGGAGCTGACCGGCCATATCGATACGCCCAAGTTCCCCGACGAGGATTACGAGGCCTTGGCCGCCGACGTCCTGGCCTACGTCGAGAAGTGCTACAACATGAAGGCCGAGCGCTTGGGCGAGGACCTCATGCGCGAGCTCAATACTCAGGTTATGTTGCGCGTTATCGATACCCGCTGGATGAACTACCTGCAGGAGATGGACTATCTCAAGACCGGTATTGGCCTGCGCGGCTTTGGTCAGCGCGACCCTCTGGTCGAGTACAAGACTGAGGCCTATGGTGCCTTCCAGATGCTCGTCGACACCATGTACGAGGATTACCTGCGCACCGTCCTGCGCATCGAGATCAAGGCCGCCCCGCGTGCCGTCGAGCACAAGGAAGAGCCCGCGCTCGAGGGCGCGCAGTTCTCGGGCCCTGCCGACGTCGATGGCGACAATGGCAACTCGGTCCTGCGCAAGGAGGCACGGGCACAGGCTCGCACGGCCGTCCAGGGCGGACCGGCAGCTGTCAACAACGGCGCTAAGGTGACCACCTACCGCAAGTCCGAGAGCGACGACCCGTATGTCAACGTGGGCCGCAACGACCCGTGCCCCTGCGGCAGCGGCAAGAAGTTCAAGTACTGCCACGGCAGGAATCGTTAATGGCCGAGGCTTTAGAGGTAACGCCCGCCGAGCTGGACGCGTTTGCGGACCGGCTCGGCGAGGTCGAGTCGTATCTTCATTTGGACGAGAAGCGCACCCACGTGACCGAGCTTGAGGCCAAGAGCGTCGCTCCCGGCTTTTGGGACGACGCCGATGCCGCTCGCGCCACGATGGAAGAGATTGCGCGCGCCAAGGAGGATATCGCCGCCGTGGATACCGCGCGCGGCGAGCTCTCCGATGCCCGCGCGGCGCTGGAACTTGCCGAGGAAATGGGCGATGACCCCGATGCCGCTGCACTGCGTGAGGAGGCTGCCGCCACGGCTGATCGTCTGGCGCGCGCCATCGATGAGCTCGAACTTTCGAGCTGGTTTACCGGCGAGTTCGATCACGGTGACGCGATTGTGACCATCAAGCCCGGACAGGGCGGCTTGGAGGCGCAGGACTGGACCTTCATGCTCTTTAAGATGTACATGAAGTACTGCCAGCGCCGCGGCTGGAAGGTCACCATCAACGATTGCCCCGCTGCCGAGGTCATTGGCATTGATCGCGCGACCTTTACCGTTGAAGGCAAGGATGCCTTCGGTATGCTTCGTGCCGAGGCCGGCGTTCACCGTTTGGTGCGCATTAGCCCCACCGATGACAAGAAGCGTCGACAGACTACGTTTGCCGGCGTCGAGGTCATTCCGGTGCTGCCCGACGATATCGATATCGAGATCAACCCCGACGATATCCGCGTCGACGTGTACCACGCAAGCGGCCCGGGCGGCCAGGGCGTCAACACCACCGACTCCGCCGTGCGCGTGACGCATTTTCCCAGCGGCATTGTAGTGACCTGCCAAAATGAGCGCAGCCAGATTCAGAACAAGGCCGCGTGTATGCAGATTCTCAAGGCCCGCCTGTACGAGATTGAGCTCGAGAAGCGCGCCGAGGCGCTCGACGAGATCCGCGGTCCCAAGACCACGATTGGCTTTGGTAACCAGATCCGCAGCTACGTGCTCTATCCGTATCAGATGGTCAAGGACCTGCGCTCGGGCGTGGAGACCAGCAACGTCGACGCCGTTCTCGACGATGGCGACTTGGATCCGTTTGTGATCGGCTACCATCGCTGGGCTACCGGCAATGCTGATGCGGAGTCTCCGTCCGCTTAAGCCCCGGGTGAGTCACGGACCGATACTAAACTCTGGACAGGGCGGTTTTATATCCAGAGCAAACCCGCCGCGGGGTGCTTTTTCCTCGGCGAATCGGTAGAATCGAATACGGTAAGAAGTTCAAAGCGCACCCAATGGGGTGCGCTTTTTTGAGGGAGGTAGCATGGCATATCGTCTGGATATCAAGCGCATTCTTTCAATGAACTTCTTCCACGATCTGCCCCAGATTATGCTTGGGTGCGCTTTGGCGGCCATCGCGACCGACCTGTTTTTGATTCCCAACGGTCTTGCCGCCGGTGGTGTTACGGGCCTTGCGACTATTATCCAGGCGGTCGGTGCCGCGCGAGGCGTGTCGCTGCCCGTCGGTATCCAAACCATCGTGATGAACGCCTTGCTGTTGCTGGTCGTAATGCGCGAGGGCGGCATGTTCTATGTGGTACAGACGGCGACAGGCTTTGTGCTACTGGGCTTCTTTACCGACCTGTTTGCCCCGTTTGTAGCGCCTCTGGCAGATGCAGACCTGATGCTTCCCGCTATGTGGGGCGGCATTATCACGGGCATTGGTTACGGCATGGTGTTACGCGCCGGCGCCAACACCGGCGGCTCCGACACCATCGGCCAGATTATCTCACGTAATACCTCGCTGCCGGTGGGTTCGACCGTCATGGCGATCGATGTCGCCGTATGCGCGGCATCGGCCCCTGTCTTTTCTCTGGAGAACGCGCTGTATGCAGGGCTTTCGATGGTAATTAGCGGCTATGTGATCGACGCTGTGGTCGATGGCGGCAACAAGCGACGTATGGTGCTCATCATCTCGGACAATTTCCCCGATATCGCGGCCGATATCATGTATGGCCTGGGTCGCGGCTGCACTAAATTCAAGGCGACCGGCATGTATTCGGGCGCTGAGAAGCCGGTGATTATGGTGATCGTTAGCCGCCGCGAGCTCAATACACTTAAGACCATCGTGCGTGAGCGCGATCCTCAAGCTATCGTGACGGTCGCCGACGTTACGGAAGCCTTCGGCGAGGGGTTCAAGGACATTAACGCGTAGGGCAGACTGCGCTCCATCCAAAAGACGTTCACATTGATAAACCGATTCATCAGCGGGTCTGCCTGCTAAATTATTCAAATAATGATAAAAACTCTGGTAAAGCCTTCAGTTTCCAGCATAATGAATGGCGCACGTGCATTGTGGCAGGGTTGGGATTACCTTCTGCGCCGTGCGCATCTTGTCTAAAGAGGATGAAAGGAAGGCACAATGAGCGACGAAGAGCTCAAAAAGGTTGCCAATGAGGTAAGGAAGGGCATCGTCACCGGCGTGCACGCTGCCAAGTCCGGCCATCCGGGCGGTTCGCTCGGCTCTGCCGACATCATGACTTATCTGTACTTTGAGGAAATGAATGTCGACCCGGCCGATCCTCGCAAGGCCGACCGCGACCGCTTTGTGCTCTCCAAGGGCCATTGCGCTCCGGGTCTGTACGCCGTGCTCGCCGAGCGCGGATTCTTCCCCAAGGAGGACCTCGAGACGCTGCGCCATATCGGCAGCCACCTGCAGGGCCACCCCAACATGAACGACACCCCGGGCGTCGACATGTCCACCGGCTCGCTGGGACAGGGCATCTCCGCCGCCGTGGGCATGGCCGTCGCCGCCAAGCACTGGGGCGATACTTACCGCACGTACGCCCTGCTGGGCGACGGCGAGAGCGAGGAGGGCCAGGTCTGGGAGGCCGCCATGTTTGCCGGCAATCAGCAGCTCGACAACCTCTGCGTGATCGTTGACCACAACGGCCTGCAGATTGACGGTCCCGTCGAGGAGGTCAACGATCCCATGCCGCTCGCCGACAAGTTCCGCGCCTTTAAGTTCCACGTGGTGGAGCTCGCCGACGGCAACGACTTCGGTCAGATTCGCGCCGCCTTTGCCGAGGCTCGCGCCACCAAGGGTCAGCCTACCGCCATTATCGCCGAGACCATGAAGGGCAAGGGCGTTTCCTTTATGGAAAACCAGGTTGGTTGGCACGGCAAGGCCCCCAACGATGAACAGTTTGAGCAGGCCATGGCAGAGCTCACGGCCGCCGGAGAGGAGCTCTAGGATGGCAGACGTCAAGAAAATCGCCACGCGTGTAAGCTACGGCGAGGCCCTCGTTGAGCTCGCTGCCGAGCACGACGACTTTGTGGTCCTCGACGCCGACCTGGCTGCCGCCACGCAGACCGGTAAGTTTAAGGCCGCCTGCCCCGACCGCTTCTTTGACGTGGGCATTGCCGAGAGCAACCTGATGGGTGTCGCCGCCGGTATCGCGACCACCGGTCGTACTGCCTTTGCGAGCACCTTTGCCATGTTTGCCGCCGGCCGCGCTTTTGAGCAGGTCCGTAACTCCATCGGCTATCCGCACCTCAACGTCAAGATCGGCGCCACGCACGCCGGTATTTCGGTGGGCGAGGACGGTGCCACGCACCAGTGCTGCGAGGATATCGCCCTTATGCGTGTTATCCCTGGCATGACCGTGATTGTCCCGGCCGACGACGTGGAGGCCCGCGCCGTGGTCCGCGCCGCCTACGAGTGCGACGGCCCCGTGTACATGCGCTTTGCCCGTTTGGCCTCGCCGGTCATCAACGACCCCGAGACCTACAAGTTCGAGCTGGGCCGCGGCATCGTCATGCGTGAGGGCGCCGATGTGACCATCATCGCCTGCGGCCTGATGGTTGGCGAGGCTCTCGAGGCTGCCGAGCAGCTCGCTGCCGAGGGCATCGACGCCGAGGTCATCAACATGCACACCATTAAGCCCATCGACGCCGATCTGATCGTCAAGAGCGCCGCCAAGACCGGCCACGTCGTGACCGTCGAGGAGCACTCCGTGATCGGCGGCCTGGGCAGCGCCGTTGCCGACGTGCTCTGCGATCAGTGCCCGACGCCGCTCAAGAAGATCGGCGTCAACGACACCTTTGGCGAATCCGGCCCGGGCGCCGAGCTCCTGCACAAGTACGGCCTGGATGCCGCCAACATCGTGGCAACCACCAAGGAGTTCTTGGCCTAGGGCAAGACGAGGCAAAGTATCGCTTTAGCAACCGTAAGCAGGCCAGAACAGGGGCGCCCTCAAAGAGGGCGCCCCTGTTTTTGTTGCAATAAAAATTGGAACTTAGCCACCAAAGCTCCCTTGGGGAAAAGGGCCCATATCAGCAAAGTGCAACTCAGCCTGACGCCTCCAACGGTGATGTTGGCGAAAGCCTCCGGGCGGGGCTCGCTTTGCAAACAATCCGCAGTGCGAAACCTGCTTATCTGGAGCTCCGCAGGAGCAAGATAAGCAGGTTTTATGCGCGAGGACGTTTTCAAAGCGAGCCCCGTCCGGAGGCTGGTGGGGGTTGCAAAACCGTGCGTCTTATGTGCAGCGAAGCTAATGCTGCTAAAATACAAAGCGCTCATGTAGTTTAAACGCACGATGATAAGGAGCACCAGTGGGTAACCACTTCCGTACCTCCGGTGCGGGCGATGAGGCCCCCAAGACGCAGCAAAGTGTCCCGGGCACACGTTTCGCCACTCCGGATTCAGAGGGCCAGCATATTGCCCAGGCCCCCGCACAGCCGACAGATCAGGCACAGCCGGCATCCGATCCCTTTGCCTACAATCCCATCAGCGATGTCGAGCTTTCTGCCGCTGCGGGCTTTGAGCCCGTCCAAAAGGTGACTGCTCGCGTGAACCAGCCTCAGACGTCAGCCGAGCCTCAGCCGACCATGGCGGGCATTCCCGATCCCATGGTTCCTGCTACGCCCGCGCCGCAGCCGGCGCAGTCCGGCCTCTTTGCCGGCATTCCCGATCCTACGCAGCCCGCTGCACCCATGGTCGGGAATGATCAGGCTGCCGAGGTCGCAAGTCTTGACAATGCGCTCAACAACCCCGATTTTACGTCGGTGTTCGCGCCTATCGATCCGCAGGCAAGTCGCAAGAAGATGGCCAAGCAGGCCGGTGTCGAGCCCGTCATTCTGATGGAGCATGTCACCAAGATCTACCCGGCACAGCCCAACAAGCCCGCACTCGACGACATCAACATCGAGATCTATCCGGGTGAGTTCGTCTTCTTGGTCGGTCATTCCGGATCGGGTAAGACCACGTTGCTTTCCACGCTCAACCGTGATGTCAGGCCTACGAGCGGTCGCATTTTGGTCGCCGGTCAGGATCTCATGAAAATCAAGAACCGCAAGGTTCCCTTCCTGCGCCGCCAGATTGGCGCCGTGTTCCAGGACTTTAAGCTTCTGCCGCAAAAGACCGCCTATGAAAACGTGGCGTTTGCCCTGCAGTGCATAGGCAAGCCCAAGGGCGTCATTCGCAGCCAGGTGCCCGAGGTACTGCGTCTGGTCGGTTTGGCCGATCAGATGGACTCGCTGCCCGATCAGCTTTCCGGCGGCGAGCAACAGCGCGTGGCCGTCGCCCGCGCCATGGTCAACCGTCCGCCGCTGCTGATTTGCGACGAGCCAACGGGCAACCTCGACCCGGCAATTTCGCTTGGCATCATGAAGCTGCTCGAGCGCATTAACCGCACCGGCACGACCGTGATCGTGGCTACCCACGATCGCGAGATGGTCGATAGTATGCATCGTCGCGTGATCGCCCTCGAGGGCGGCCACGTAATCCGCGACCAGGAGAGGGGAGGTTACGGCAACTATGGCACCAACTAACGTGGGCTATTCGCTCAAAGAGGCAATGAGCCACTTCTTCCGTAACTGGACCACCTCGCTCGGCGCCGTCATCACGATTTTCCTTTCGCTGTTTATCATCGGCCTGTTCATCATGGGTTCCGCGATGCTGAACTCCGTGATCGGCACCGTTGAGGACCAGGTTGTTATCAACGCGTTTATTAGCGATGACGCCGACCAGGCCGACGTCCAGGCTTTCGAGAGTGAGCTCAAGACGTGGAACAATGTTAAGTCCGTGACCTATAAGGACAAGGACGACGCGCTGGCCGAGTACACGAGCAAGATGTCGGGTAACGCCGACGCCACTCTGAGCGCACTTGACGGCCAGAATCCGCTGCCTGCTTCGTTCGCGATCGAGATGGACGATCCGTCCCAGGTCGAGAGCACGGCCAAGAAGCTCAAGAAGAACTCCGATTTCCAGAAGATCGCGGATGACGGTGACGTTGACGCGAGCGTTCTGTACGGTCAGGAGGAAGTGAGCCGCCTGTTCCAGGTGACGAACTACATCCGCATCGCTGCCGTTGTGCTTGTTGGTTTGCTGACGTTTATCGCGTTCATCTTTATCAACAACACGATTCGCCTGTCGATTACGGCTCGCCGCCGCGAGATTGCTATCATGCGCCTGGTGGGCGCCAGCAATGGTTTTATTCGCGGTCCGTTTATCACCGAGGGCGTGCTGCAGGCCGTTTTGGGCTCGCTGCTTTCCATCGGTGTTTTGGAGCTGCTTCGCAACCTGTTGGTTCCGCGTCTTCAGGAGAGCATTGGCTGGATGTCGTTTGCGCTGCCGATGCAATACTATCTGGTAACGTATGCCGCACTGATCCTGGTCGGCGTGATCATCGGTCTCTTTGGTTCCGCCATTGCCATGCGTCGCTACCTGCGCGTGTAGACACAGCTGGAATTAGTTTTGCTAACGGGCCGTCCCTCTCTGGGGCGGCCCGTTTTTTAATTCCCATGCGACGGAGGAAAAGGGCTCTCCGGCAGTTCGGCTTGTCTCGATATTTCGATTTTCTCCGTCACATAGGGATCATGACGCGAGGTGCGTGCCCTGTTGTTGATTGGGTAGACTCTTTGATGCGTGCGGTTTAGGCCTGCACGGTGTTTTGACATGATGCGGTTGCGCCTGCGGGCCCCGCAACAGATAGTAAGGAGGCGCCATGGGGCGCAATAACAAACATAAGCATAGCGCTCGCAACAAGCGCGCGCCGGTGCGTGGCGAGCGGCGTCCCAGCCTGACGGGCCGCGTGCAGCTCCATGAGCACAGCGCCTATGTTGTCACCGATAATGGCGACTATAAGGTTATGGGTCGCGGCAAGCGCGAGATTATGGACGGCGACATCGTGGCCGTGAGCATTAAGACCGGAGCGCGCGGCGATCGCCGTGCCGTGATCGAGGGCGTTGTCGAGCGCGCTGCCATAAGCGTGGTGGGCACGTATCAGACGGCAGGCCCGCTCGGTGTGATCGAGCCGCTTGATTCGCGTCTCAAGGCCGATTTCTTTATTTTGCCCGAGGATACTTCGGCGGAGCGTTTGGGCGTGCATCCGGGCGATGCAGTCGTCGCACGCATTTTGACCTATCCGACACGCTTGGAATCGGGCACCGTGACTCTTGAGCGCCGCATTGGCGGCGACGATGCACCCGACTTGGGCGTTCAATATGTCATGGCTCGTTACGGCTATACCGATAGTTATCCCGAGACCGCCCTTGCCGAGGCCGAGGAGCTATCGCTCGACGTGGCGACAGCTCTTAAGGACCCACTTCGCCGTGATCTGCGCGACCGTTTTATCATCACGATCGATCCGGTCGACGCGCGCGACTTTGACGACGCCATCTCTTTGGAGCGCACGACGCAGGGCGGCTACAGGCTGGGTGTCCATATCGCCGATGTATCGCATTATGTGGCCTGGGAGGGACACATCGACCTAGAGGCTCGCCATCGCACGACGTCGGTGTACCTTGCCGATCGCGTGCTCCCCATGTTGCCCGAGCGCCTGTCGAATGACCTGTGTTCCTTGCGCCCCGACGAGGATCGCCTGGCGTTTACCGTCGACATCGAGCTCGATGCGCAGGGGCACGTCCGCCACTACGATCCGTATCCCAGCGTGATTCGCTCGCGCGTGCGCATGGACTATGACGGTGCCGAGGCACTGCTGGTGCGTGCCGGTGCGGTGGAGTACTCCGTGTTGGAAGGTGCCGCCGAGGATGTTGCTGCAGCCGAGGCGTCGCGCGAGGAGGCGCTTGAGCGCGGTTTGACTTGCGAAGAGACTGCCCGCGACTACGACGTGGATCTGAGCGAGTTTCTAGTCGCTGCCAACGAGCTTGCCGAGCGACGCCGTCGCATTCGCCGTGCGCGCGGCTCGGTCGACTTTGACACGGCGGAGATTCGCGCTTTGCTGGACGAGGACGGCATTCCCGTGCAGATCGTGGCCCGCGAGCGCTCGTGTGCCACGTCGCTCATCGAGGAAGCTATGCTGCTTGCCAACGAGTGCGTTGCCGAGTGGCTGGCAGACCGCGATATTGAGGCATGCTATCGCGTGCATGAGGATCCCAGCCCCGACAGCTTGCACGGGGCCGCTGTGGCGCTGGCGCAGCTGGGCATCATCGACGATCGCCGCGCGGCCGGCATTGCCCTGGGAAGTCCCGATGAGCTGCAGGCGGCGGTTGACGCTGCCGCTGGCACGGCAAATGCCCCGCTTGTCAACACGTTGCTATTGCGCAGCATGCAGCGCGCGCTGTACAAGCCGCGCAACGAGGGCCACTTTGCGCTCGCCGCGCCGTGCTACTGCCACTTTACGAGCCCTATCCGACGCTATCCGGACCTTGTTGTCCATCGTGTGCTCAAATTGCAGCTGGCGTATGAGCAGCTGGGCGGCAAGGATGCCTTGGCGCGCACGCCGCGGCTGATCGGCAGGGGTCGCGAGTCGCTGCCGCGCATCTTGCCGCAGATTTGCCGTGCATGCAGCGATGCCGAGCGTGCGGCCGACGCCGCCAGCCATGCGACGCAAAAGATCAAGATTGCCCAGTATTACGAGGATCGTCTGGGCGAGCGCTATGCCGGAACCATTTCGTGGGTCAGCAGCATGGGCCTCTTTGTGCGCCTCGACCTGACACAGGCCGAGGGCTTGGTCTCGATTAAGAGTTTGGGAAGCGAGTGGTTCGAGTTTGACGAGGACGCGTTCACGTTGACGGGTGCCGACACGGGGCGCCGTTTTGAGTTGGGGCAACGCGTGATCATCGAGGTCTCGCGCGTCAATACCACGCGCGGGCACTTGGATTTCAGGCTTATTCATTAGCCGGAATTTGGTGATTGATAGAGAACGGGGCGGTCTTTTGGGGCTGCCTTTTTTGTGGCGGTTCAATCGTCTTGCCGCTCGCGCGCTTGCGTCTTCCGCCTGCTAGAGGGGAGATAAAACCTACCAAAATAAACCTGTCCCTTTTTGGGAGGTTTACGAGAGAGCGGGGATGAGATGACAACGGTGTACGGGTATGCGCGGGTGAGCTCGCGTGATCAAAATCTGAATCGGCAGCTGGATGCGCTGGGCGCCTATGGCGTGGAACCGGCGAATATCTTTGCCGACCATGCGAGTGGCAAGGACTTCGATCGACCGCGGTATCGCGAGCTGCTGTGCGCGTTGGATTCCGGCGATGTGCTGGTGGTACTTTCCATTGATCGGCTGGGCCGTAACTACAGCGAGATCCTCGAGGAATGGCGGTGCATAACCAAAGAGCTCGGCGCCGCCATCGTGGTGCTGGACATGCCATTGCTCGACACGCGCGCCAGAGACTGTGGTGGGTCGGACGTGACGAGTACGTTGATTGCCGATATTGTTTTGCAGCTGCTGAGCTATGTGGCGCAGGTGGAGCGCGAGAACATCCACCGGCGCCAAGCCGAGGGCATTGCGGCGGCGCGAGCGCGCGGCGTGCGCTTTGGCCGGCCCCGCAAGCCCTGTCCCCCGCAATTCGAGCTGGTACGCGATGCCTACGAGGCGGGTGATATCACGCGGAGTCAGGCGGCAAAGCGGCTAGGCGTGTGCGTGGGGACGTTCGATCGCTGGATGCGCGAGATGGAGTAGGGGCGCCACAGTCCTTTGGCGCCCCGATTCGAACATTTTGGATTTCGCTACGGCGACAACTGCATTTGGGGGTACACTCGCTGCTGCTCAAAAAATGACGGAGGTTAGCCCTTGGCGCGTGTGAAGCATATAGTCGGATGGATTTCGGTTGTCCTGCTGGTCGTGACGCTGGCAAGTATTTGGATATTGACGGAGCAAAACGTGGAGCAGACGTCGTCGCTCAGCGAGTCCACTGCGCGCGCGGTGGAAGGACAGGCCGCGGACGTGCGGCCCGACGCCACGCAGGAGTCCCAGACGGGGGATGCCGTCGAGGGCGTGGATTCAACGACTGCCACCGTTCATCCCGACCCGCTTGCGCCCGCTCGTCTGTGGATGGGTGCCAACATTCGTCGCGTCGCACATACCGTTGAGTTCTTCTTTGTAGGACTGTTTGCTTCGGCGACAGTGGCATGCCTGGGCGAGTGCCTGCCATGCGCGCGATTCCGGTACGTACTCGCTCTGCTCTTTTGCGCCGTCTGCTCTGTCGGTGACCAAGTGCACAAGATCTTTGTTCCTGGTCGTCATTTCGACATGATCGACCTGGGCTTCGATGCCGCGGGTTACGTTGTCGCCATACTGTTGGTGCTGTTGGCCGCCGCGCTGGTTCAGCGCGCGACCTGTCCCATTGGCGCCCATGCGAGGCGCTAACCTCAAGATGGAAAACCGCGACCGCCTGTACGTCGGCGCTGGTTACAATATCGGCATCGGTCGCAGATGGCCATCGATGCGCTGTTTGCCAGACACTTGTCTTTTCTAAGAAGGGAATCCCCATGGCAGTGCTGTTTGTTGAATACCCCAAATGCTCGACGTGTAAAAAGGCCAAGGCCTGGTTGGACGAGCATGGGGTTGAGTACGTCGATCGCGATATTGTTACAGACAATCCTTCGGCTGAGGAACTTGCGACCTGGATTGCTCGTTCGGGGCTGCCGGTGCGACGCTTCTTTAACTCGTCGGGCATGAAATATCGAGAGCTTGGTCTGAAAGCGCGCCTGGATGCGGGTATGACGGACCAGGAATGCTGCGAGCTGCTGGCGACTGACGGCATGCTGGTTAAGCGCCCGCTGCTGGTGGGCGACGACTTTGCGATCCCCGGCTTTAGGGAAGCGGCTTGGACCGAGGCGTTGCTGTAGCGGCTTCGGAAAGTGCGTCCCATTTTGAGTGCTGATTCTGGGATGTGCTTTCCGGTTGAGGGCTCTATCGGAAATGACATCCCGTTTCGAGCGCTGATTCTGGGACACGGTTTCCGGTTGAGGGCTCGACGGGAAAGTGGGGACCAGTTTGAGCTTGAAATCTGGGATGCGCTTTCTGCCGGCGGGCCTACTCCAGGGCGGGCCTGCCCCAGTCAGTCCTTCAGCTGCGCCCATTCGTGTGGGTCGTAGATCTTTACGTGCTTGTCGGGCGTGTCGCTCCAGTACTCTTCGTCCATAAAGGGCAGGTATGCCTGAATGCCGGGGCAGATAAACGGAATTCGTTGCCGCTGCAGGCGCTCGCGCTGCCGCCGCTCCAGGTTCGTCTCGGATATGACGGTCGGCATGCCGGACAGCTCGACGAGGCTTGCCTGGATGCGCTTGAGGTCGGGGAGCGCCGCATGCCATGACGTCCGCATGATCAAAAATGAGGTGCGGCGGTAATTTGCCTGCATCACCGTGATGGCGGGGCACAGTGTGGGATGGATTTTGTCCCGTTCGGGCCAAAGGTCATCAGTAATCTCGAGGCCTAGGGTCTCCCATAGGTAATCAAACTCTTCGTCCATGGCGCCTCGATATCTACGCGATTATTGATACTTCGATTGTGTTGCCTGGTGCTATCGTTTTCGCGTTAGTATCTGCCAACGGTTGACGGCTAACGCTCGCGGCGTTTTGCCCTTCGTGTACAGCGGTCGGCTCCATAGGTCCTTCACGGGTTGGCTAAAATCAGGCCAATTTTAAAAAAGTCAAAATTGGGGCTTGCGTCACGGCGAGACTTCCCGTATATTTCTTTCTTGCGCAAAGGCACAGCCGAGCGCAGCGATGCAGTCATTGGGATGTCGTCTAATGGCAGGACAGCGGATTCTGGTTCCGTCAATGGGGGTTCGACTCCCTCCATCCCAGCCATTGCATTTGCTACATATGGCCCGTTCGTCTAGCGGTTTAGGACGCCGCCCTCTCAAGGCGGAGATCACCAGTTCGAATCTGGTACGGGCTACCACAAATTTAATGCCCGGGCCTCGCAAGAGACCCGGGTTTTGTGTATACACCGCATGTGTGGAATGAGCCGCGTTTCGCCTGGACCGAGGAGTTGCCATGGACCTGCCCGTCAGCCTACAAGACATTACGTATGCCGAGAATTATCTGGCGCAGGGAGACCTGGCCACGGCGACGCCGCTGCTGGAGCGTTTGGTGGAGCTCGCCGAGGAGTATATCGATGCCGAGTGCAAAACGGAGGAGAACCGCCAGTACTTTAGCTTCGATAGCAAGTTTGAGCGCCTGGCCTACCGCCGCGTGGAAAAGGATCCACGCGAGCTGGTGCAGGTCGAGGTGCCCTTTGATCGCCTGTACTCCGACATGGCGTTTGCCTACATCCGTCAGCAGGATTATGTGAGCGCCCGCAATGCCTTGATGCAGGCCGTGCGCTGGGACCCCATGAACTGCAACTACCGACTGGATTTGGCCGAGCTGTTCCGTGCGCTCGAGGACAAGCAGGAATGGGCTTCGCTTTCGTTTTCGGTGCTGGAGCGTGCGAGTGACGGCAGGTGCGCCGCCCGCGCCTACGCCAACTTGGGCCAGTACTTTTTGGAGCCCGAGACCGAGAACGTCTCGGCGGCCGTGGGTTGCGCACGTCTGGCGCTGCGCTTGGCCCCTGGCGATTCACATACGACGCGCTTGCTCAGCAAGATCCATACCACCTATCCGGATGCCGCCGACGAGAGTGATGAGCATGTGATGGGCGAGCTGGCGTTGCAGGGCGTACCGACCTCGCCTTCGGCCGAGATTGCCATTTGTCTGATTATGTGTGCGACCGACGCTGCGAGCGACGGTGACAAGCAGGAGGCTACGCGCCTGACGGTCCGTGCCCGCGACCTGGTGGGCGAGGAGGCATGTGCGGCGATCATTAAGCTGGTGCGCGAAAGCGATGCCGAGCTCAACGCCGAGCGCAAGGCCAAACGCGAGGCCGCGAGCGGGAAAGCCGATGACGCCGAGGAGGCCGGCGATGCCCAGTAAGCGCGAGCGCAAGCTCATCTCCAAGAATCGTTCGGCGCATCACGAATACTTTATCGACGAGACGTTCGAATGCGGCATTGAGTTGAGCGGTACCGAGGTCAAGTCGATTCGCGAGCGCGCCTGTCAGATTACCGATACTTTTGCGCTGATTCGCGGCGGCGAGTGCTGGCTGGTGGGTTTGCACATCCATCCCTATAGTCACGGTGGCGTGTGGAACCGTGATCCCGATCGCCGGCGCCGTCTGCTGCTGCATCGCAAGGAGATTGATTTTCTTGACGGCAAACTACGCAACCGCGGCTATGCACTGGTGCCGCTCGAGCTCTACTTTAATACCGATGGTCGCGTTAAGCTGCTGTTGGGCCTGGGCCGTGGCAAAAAACTCTACGACAAACGCGAGGACATGGCCAAACGTGACGTTCAGCGCGAAATCGATCGCGCGCTTAAGGAACGTAATCGCTAAGAGTTGATATCCGGGCGGGCAGGGATGTTCATCCATCACTGTTGTCGTACTCCCGGTCTGCTCCTCGCAAGTTGCGGTGGAATAGTTCCTGTTTGTTGGGTATCCAGGCTTAAACAGGGACTTTTCACCGCAACTGCGTGTGTCTCATTTTTCTTACCGTTCTGACACATATGTCTCATTGGGGGTATATACATCTGCAAGGCTCAATTCCGAGTTGGGGAAGTGGTCGTTTTGGATAAAACTGCGTTCTTTACGATGCCGTGCGGGCTGTATGTGGTGAGTGCCGCGGCAGATGGGTCGCGCGCCGGCTGCATTATCAACACCGCGGTGCAGGTGACGTCCACGCCGCCGCGCATTTCGGTTGCCGTGAACAAGGAAAATGTCACGTCTAGCGTTATCTCGTCTGCCAAGGCCTTTGCGCTGACCGTGATCGATCAGACGGCCGATATGCCCTACATTGGTAACTTTGGATTCCGTACCAGCAGCAACTATGACAAATTTGCCAAGTACGAGACGCGCGAGACCGCACTGGGCATGCCCTATGTTCCCGAGCATGCGGCAGCCTTGTTTAGCTGCCGTTTGATCGACACAGTGGATGTGGGCACGCATCTACTGTTTATCGGCGAGGTCGAGGATGCCGAGCGCCTGAGCGACGAGACGCCGCTCACCTACGATTACTACCATAAGGTCCTGAAGGGCAAGACGCCGCCCAAGGCGTCTTCGTACCAAGGGTAGAAATGCGGTAAAACTGCTTGCATTATATTATTAAGAATATATACTAATTAAGCAAAGTGCATCAGCAGCCACGTTCGAGAGGAGAACATCATGGCCGAGGAAAAGAAGACGTACAAGTTCGTGTGCACCGTTTGCGGTTACGAGGTAGAGGTCGACACGCCCGAACTGCCCGAGGATTACGTGTGCCCGGTGTGTGGCGTCGGTCCCGATCAGTTTGAGCTCGTCGAGGAGTAGCTCGTAGACACACGACTTGCAGCAACATATAGCTCTGTCCAAGGGCCCCGGTCGGATATCCCGGCCGGGGCCCTTTTCCTCCGTCCCCAAGGGATCACGGCTGCTATTAGCCGATCCTGTCTGTTGTGAGTCCGGCCGACCTTTTGTCTTAACCTGCAACATCTAACGGCTCAAAACGGGTCTTCCTGTTACAGAACGAGACAAACCAAAACCATCATTCTCAAAATCTCAATCTATAACATTTAGGCACGTAAACCCCCTCTACTTGTTACAGATCGAGACAAAAGGTTGGGGCTGAAGAAATATCTCGATCTGTAACATCTGGGCGAGGAAATTGGGTCCACTTGTTACAGATCGAGACAAACTGAAACTATCTCTCAGAAAATCTCAATCTGTAACATCTAAGGGCTCCAAGCGGCCTCACTTGTTACAGATTGAGACGTTATATCTGGACAGTCACGCCATCCCATTACATCCCCGTTAGCAGCACGATGTCGAGAATCGTCACGATGACACCGATCCCTACGAGCAACGCGTTGAGCGGGCGCGAGTTGGCGTATTTGCCCATGACGCGGGGCGAGCTGGTGAGTCGTATGAGCACAAAGACCGTAATCGGCAGCTGAAGCGACAACAGTGCCTGACTCCAAATGAGACCCTCAAAAGGATTCGGGACGACCAGGCACGCCGCCACTGCGCCGACGAAACAGGCCGCCACTCCGATCGAGGAATGTCGGTCGTGGATGTCGTATTCCTCGTCGAATATGCCCGCGGTGATGGTGCCCGCCGCCATGCCCGCCGTCACGCTACTCGATATGCCCGCAAACAGCAGTGCCACCGCAAAGATGGTCGAGCTTGCCGGGCCCAGAATGGGGGAGAGCGTGGCCGCTGCGACGGCGAGGTCGTCTACGACAATGCCGTGCGCAAAGAAGGTCGTTGCGGCCAGGATGACCATGGCCGAGTTGATTGCCCAGCCCACACCCATCGAAAAGAGCGTGTCGAAGAGCTCGTAGCGCAGGCGTTCTTCGATAACCTGCTCGCCTTGGCCTTCGAAGTGCATGGATTGGATGACCTCGGAGTGCAGGAAGAGGTTGTGGGGCATAACGACCGCGCCTAGGACACTTACGATAATCGCGACTGAGCCGGTGGGCATACTGGGTGTAATCCAGCTTGTGGCGGCTTGCGGCCAGTCGACCTTGACCAGCGCAAGCTCGGCTAAAAACGAAAGTCCCACCACGCCCACGAAGGCGATGATCCAGCGTTCGGCGCGTTTGTAGGAGCTTGTCATGAGCATGGCAATCGATGCCGTCGCCACGATGATGCAGCCGGCACGTACGGGCAGGCCAAAGAGCATTTGAAGTGCGATCGCACCGCCCAGGACTTCGGTCATGGCGGTGGCGACCGTGGCTAGATACGCGCTGCCGAGTATCGCACGCCCGACGAGGCGGGGCAGGTGGCGCGTCGTGGCCTCGGCAAGACACATGCCCGTGGCGATGCCCAAGTGAGCCGCGTTGTGTTGCAGCATGATGAGCATGATCGTGGACAGCGTGACGATCCACAGCAGCGCGTAGCCAAACTGCGAGCCGGCGGCCATATTGGAGGCCCAATTGCCCGGGTCGATAAAGCCGACGGTCACGAGCAGCCCGGGGCCGATATGCCGTGCGATGTCGAGTCCGCCGTGGCCGCCGGTGCGCGGGGAGCCAAAGTGATGTTTGAGATGGTCGATTATGGTGCACTCCTGCGTGCCGTTTGTTTGACGCCGCAAAGGATACCCGTTTTAGGCTCAAAATTTGATCATGACTAACAAAATTGGTGTATTTGAATAGGATGGTAAAAGGAGGTTGCCGAAATGTCTTGATCTGTAACAACTAGGGATGGAAATTGGACCTAGGTGTTACAGATCGAGACAGGAAGAAATGGTCCTATGGAAAATCTCGATCCGTAACAGCTGACCGCCAAAACCGGCCCTTCATGTTACAGATTGAGACATTCGGAACCGTCTCTCGAGAACATCTCAATCTGTAACAGTTAGTCGTCGAAATTGGGTCTTCCTGTTACAGATTGAGATGTTTGAAGCGGTGAGCTTACAGGCCGAACCTGGGGCCCTTGTTGTTGCCCTTGAGGCCGGCGGTGTCCACTCGTAGGGTGTGCGTTACACAATTGTTTCGAAACGGGCGGGAAACACAATGGGCCGGCGATGCTTCTAGTATGCCTATTCAACTGACTGTCTAAATATCTAGGGGAGGATCGCGATGCAGGCAGATTCCGCTCAGCAGCAGGGCCTTTATCGCCCCGAATTCGACCACGATGCATGTGGCATCGGCGCGCTTGCCGATATCAACGGTGAGCGCCACCACCAGATTCTGGACGATGCGCTGTCCATTCTGGTCAACCTGGAGCACCGCGGTGGCACGGGACTCGAGAAGAATACCGGCGACGGCGCCGGCATCCTGTTCCAGGTTCCGCATCACTTTTTCCGCAAAGAGGCTCAAAAGTGCGGCCAGATTCTGCCGGCAGAGGGCGACTATGGCGTGGCCATGCTGTTCTTCCCGCAGGACGACAAGGGCGTAGAGGATGCCCGCCGCGTGTTTGAGGAAGGCTGTGCCGAGGCCGGCGTGCCGCTGCTCTTTTGGCGCGAGGTGCCGGTCGACCCTCACGACCTGGGCGAGACGGCCCGCGCCTGCATGCCCACCATCCTGCAGGCCTTCCTGGGCCGTCCGGACGACACGCCCGCCGGCGATGCCTTTGAGCGTCGCTTGTACGTGTGCCGCCGTACCATCGAAAAGAAGGCCGACGCCGAGTTTGCCCTGCGCGACAAGATCTTCTATGTGTGCTCCATGAGCTCGCGCACCATCGTGTACAAGGGCATGCTGGTCGCCACGCAGATGCGCCGCTTCTTTATCGATCTCAACGACGCCGCCGTCAAGACGGCCGTGGCGCTCGTCCACTCGCGCTACTCCACCAACACCACGCCTAGCTGGGAGCGCGCACATCCCAACCGCTTTATTATCCACAACGGCGAGATCAACACCCTCAAGGGCAACGTCAACTGGATTCGCGCCCGCGAACCTAACCTGTACAGCCCCGTGCTGCAGCATGATCTTGAGCGGGTGATGCCCATCATCAACCGCGAGGGCTCCGATTCCGCAATTCTGGATAATGTGCTCGAGTTTTTGGTTATGAACGGTCGCCCGCTCACGCGTGCCGCGTCCATGTTGCTGCCCGAGCCGTGGGACCACAACGACAACCTAAGCGAGGAGCGTCGCGCCTACGATGCCTACCAGTCCATGCTCATGGAGCCCTGGGACGGCCCGGCGGCCATCGCCTTTACCGACGGCCGTACGCTGGGTGCCGCCCTCGACCGCAACGGCCTGCGCCCGGCTCGCTACTACGTGACGCGCGACGGCCGCTTTATGCTGGCAAGCGAGGTGGGCACCATCGAGGTGCGCCCTGAGAATATCCTGACAAGCGGTTGTTTGGGACCGGGCCAGATGCTCGAGGTCGATTTTGCCCGCGGCCGTGTGATCTACAATGACGAGCTGCGCGCCCGCTATGCCAAGGAAAAGCCCTACCGCGACTGGATTGCCGAGGAGACGCTGACCGTTGACGCGCTCGACAAGCCCGCGGCGGCAACGCCCGCCGAGGATGCCGAGGTGCCCGCCGCCGTGCGTATGGCCAAGCTCGGCTACCACTGGGATGATGTTGACGAGGTCGTGCGCCCCATGGCCCAGCAGGGCAAGGCCCCGCTCGCCTCGATGGGTATCGATGCGCCGCTGGCCTGCCTGTCCAAGAAGACGCGCTCGTTCTTTGACTACTTCTATCAACTGTTCGCCCAGGTCACGAACCCGCCGATCGACGCCCTGCGCGAGCATATGGTCACCTCGACCACGCTCTACCTGGGCAACCACGGCAACCTGCTCGAGGACTCTCGTACGGCCTGCCAACTGGTGCGTCTGGAGCGCCCACTGCTGAGCGAGGAGGAGTTCGACCGCATTTGCGCGATTGACCGTGTTGGCTTTAAGACCCGCCGTTTCCGTGCCGTTTACCGCCGCGATGCCGGCGAGGGCGCGCTGCAGGCTGCGCTCAAGCAGCTTGCAGAGGACGTTGAGGCTGCGGTCCGCGACGGCGTGAACATCGTGGTGTTGAGCGATCGCGCCGGAGCGGATGAGGTACCCGTGCCGTCACTGCTCGCCGTGGGCTGCGTGCACAACCACCTGATCCGCGCCGGCGTGCGTACCTTTGCCGACATCGTGGTGGAGTGTGGCGACGCCGTGTCTCCGCACGACTTTGCGGCGCTGGTGGGCTACTCCGCGAGCGGCATCTATCCGTACAACGCGCATGCGTGCATTCGCGACTTGGCGGCGCACGGCGATCTGGACGTGACAGCCGAGCGGGGCATCGCCAACTACAATAAGGCTGCGACCGCCGGCATCGTTTCCATCATGTCCAAGATGGGCATCTCCACGGTGCAGAGCTACCATTCGGCGCAGATCTTCGAGGCCGTGGGCTTTACGCCGGAGTTCGTCAACGCGTACTTCGCCGGCACGGTGAGCCGTGTGGGCGGTATGGGTGTCGAGGACGTTGAGCGCGAGCAAAACGAGCGCTACGACGCCGCGCTCGCTATCCTTAAGAGCCCGGCTCCCGATCAGCTGCCCACGCTGGGTCTGACCAAGTGGCGCCCGCTCAGCGGCGAGGATCACCTCATTGATCCGCAGACTGTCTACTTGCTGCAGACCGCCTGTCGTGAGGGCAGCTACGACACCTTTAAGGAGTACAGCGCCCGCCTGCACCGCACCGGCCGTGCCGTGCGCCTGCGTGACTTGCTCGACTTTAATGCCAACGGCCGCACGCCGGTTTCGCTCGACGAGGTGGAGCCCGCGCGCAACATCGTCCGCCGCTTTAACACCGGTGCCATGTCGTACGGCTCTATCAGCAAAGAGGCGCACGAGTGCATGGCCATCGCCATGAACCGCCTGCATGGACGCTCTAACTCGGGCGAGGGCGGCGAGGATCCGCGTCGCGAGACCCCGCTGGCTAACGGTGACTCCAAGAACTCCGCCATCAAGCAGGTGGCAAGTGCGCGCTTTGGCGTAACGAGCCGCTACCTGTGCAGCGCCTTCGAGATTCAGATCAAGATGGCCCAGGGCGCCAAGCCCGGCGAGGGTGGCCACCTGCCCGGTAAGAAGGTCTACCCCTGGATCGCCGAGGTCCGTCAGTCCACGCCCGGCATCGGCCTGATCTCGCCTCCGCCGCACCACGACATCTACTCCATCGAGGACCTGGCAGAGCTGATCTTTGATCTTAAGAACGCCAACCCCGGTGCGCGCGTGTCGGTCAAGCTGGTCAGCGAGGCCGGCGTCGGCACCATCGCCACCGGTGTGGCCAAGGGTGCCGCCGACAAGATCTTGATCAGCGGCCACAATGGCGGCTCGGGTGCCGCGGCGCGCGATTCCATTTGGCACGCCGGCCTGCCGCTGGAGCTCGGCCTTGCCGAGGCTCAACAGACGTTGCTGCAAAACGGCCTGCGCTCCCGCGTGGTGCTCGAGGCCGACGGCAAGCTCATGGACGGTACCGATGTTGCCGTCGCCTGCCTGCTGGGCGCCGAGGAGTTTGGCTTTGCGACCATGCCGCTCATCTCCATGGGCTGCCTCATGCAGCGCGACTGCCAGCAGGATACCTGCCCGGCCGGCATCGCCACGCAAAACTGTCGCCTGCGTCGCGGCTTCCGCGGCAAGCCCGAGCACGTTGAGCACTTTATGCTCTTTGTTGCCGAGCAGCTGCGTGAGGTCATGGCGAGCCTGGGCTTCCGCACCGTCGACGAGATGGTCGGCCATCCCGAGTGCCTGCGCCAGATCGAGGTACCGGGCAACCGCAAGGCCAACCTGCTTGATCTGTCGCCCGTGCTGGCGAGCGCGACTTGCGAGTTCGGTGCCCATATCCCGGGCGCCGACGGTCGCCACTTCCTGCCGCAGATGGCTGCGGACAGCGAGCTCAACAAGACGCTCGACTCCACGTTGTTTGTGCCCTATACGGCCGATGCCCGTGCGCACCTGCGTCCGATTCGCTTCCGCGCCGATATCGCCAACGTCAACCGCTGCGTGGGCACCATCCTGGGCAATGCGGTGACCAAGGCGCATCCCGAGGGCCTACCCGCCGGCTCCATCACCATCGATTGCGACGGTTCGGCCGGTCAGAGCTTTGGCGCCTTTCTGCCGCGCGGCATTACGCTCAACGTGTGCGGCGACGCCAACGACTACTTTGGCAAGGGCCTTTCGGGCGGCGAGGTGTCGGTGCGCCCCAACCCGCATGCGACCTACAAGTTCGACGAGAACATCATCGTGGGCAACGTGGCGTTCTTTGGCGCCACGAGCGGCCGCGGCTTTATTAACGGCCTGGCAGGCCAGCGTTTTGCCGTGCGTAACTCCGGTGCCACTGTGGTGGTCGAGGGCTGCGGCAACCATGGCTGCGAGTACATGACGGGCGGCCTGGCGCTCATCTTGGGCGAGGTCGGGCAGAACTTCGCCGCCGGTATGACGGGTGGCGTGGCCTATGTCTTTGACCAGTACGGCACGCTCGAGGCCCGTGTGAACCACGAGAGCGTGGAACTCAAGGCCCCGACGGCTGGCGAGCTGGCGCAGATTCGCGCGCTCATCCAGGAGCACGTGGACGCGACGCAGAGCCCGCGCGGCATTAAGCTGCTCTACAGCTTCGACTCGATGAGCAAGCACTTTGTGAAGGTCATTCCGACCGAGTACGAGCGTGTGCTGGCGATTGTCGCTGCGGCCGAGGCCGTGGGCAAGACGCATGCGCAGGCCGAGGAGTTGGCGTTTGACATCGTGACCGGCCGCGCGAGCAACGCGGATGTCGATCGCTTTGATGTCGCGGGCGGTGCTGCGCCCGTGGCTGTCAGCTCTGTTGCTTCGACCAAGAAGGAGGCGTAAGTGCCATGGGTAAGCCCGGTGCTTTTCTTGATATCGATCGCGTGACCCACGAGCTGCGCCCCGTGGAGGAGCGCAGCCGCGATTTCGATCCGCTGTATGTGGAGCTCGACGACGATGCGCGCCGCGCCCAGGCGAGCCGCTGCATGATGTGCGGCGTGGCGTTTTGCCAGATGGGTGCGAGCTTTGGCAAGGCGCGTCCGAGTGGCTGTCCGCTGCACAACCTGATTCCCGAGTGGAACGAGCTGGTGTATCGCGGTCGCTGGGACGAGGCGGCCGAGCGCCTGTCGCTCACCTCGCCCATGCCCGAGTTTACGAGCCGCGTATGCCCGGCACTGTGCGAGGCTGCGTGCAATCTGGGTTCGGTCGACGGCCAGCCCACAACGATTCACGATAACGAGCGCGCGATCAGCGACCACGAATGGGCAAACGGCGGCCCGCGTCGCTTTGAGCCGGCAGGGGGGGACGCGCCCTCGGTCGCCGTGGTTGGTTCCGGCCCGGCTGGCCTGGTGGCTGCATGGGAACTTGCGCGTCGCGGTGCCCGCGTGACGGTGTTTGAGCGCGACGACCGCCCAGGCGGTCTGCTCATGTACGGCATTCCCAACATGAAGCTCGAGAAGTCCGTGGTCGAGCGCCGCGTGGCGCTCATGCGCGAGCTGGGCATTGTCTTTGAGCTGGGTACTGACGTTGCGAACCCTGCGGTGGTGGCCAAGCTCAATGGTTTTGACGCCGTTGTGGTGGCTGCCGGTGCTCGTACGCCCCGTGGTCTTTTGGCTACGAATGTGGATGCCCCGGGCGTGGTGTATGCCGTGGACTACCTGACGGCTTCGACCGTCTCGGTGCTCGATGGCGGTGAGCCCGCGGTGAACGCGCGCGGCCTGGACGTTGTGGTCATTGGCGGCGGCGATACCGGCAACGACTGCGTGGGTACCGCGGTGCGCCAGGGTGCACGCAGTGTGCGTCAGTTTGAGTTCTTGCCGGCCGCGCCCGATAAGCGTGCGGCGAGCAACCCCTGGCCACAGTGGCCCAACGTTAAGAAGACCGACTACGGTCAACGGGAGGCTATCGCTGCCATGGGCGGCGAGATGCGTGCTTGGGGCGTGGATACGCTCGAGGTATTGCTGGACAAGAAGGGCGCGGCCGCGGGCCTGCGCGTGGTCGATCTGGACTGGTCGGCCGGCAAGCCCGAGCGCATTGCGGGCTCCGAGCACGAGGTGCCGGCCCAGCTGGTGCTGATCGCCTGTGGCTTTACGGGTCCGGAGCACGGCGTGTTCGATGCTGTTGGCGTGCCTATTGCCACGGCGGGCCGTCCGTTGCCCGTGATGGCCTCCGAGGACTCGCATCTTGCGGTTCGCGTGGATGGCGTTGCCGCGGATGCCGCGCCGGTGTATGTGGCCGGCGATGCCCGCAACGGCAGCTCGCTCGTGGTGAGTGCCATGGCCGATGCCCTCGCCTGCGCAGCTGAGGTCGCCGAGGCGCTGGGGCTGTAAGACAATCACGGAGTTACTCAACAATCGAATCGGCAAGGGTTGTCCCCAACGGCCGGCACGTAAGGAGCGTCCCCATGTGCCGGCAGCTGGGGCACGTTCCTTACGTGCCGGCATCCGGGGGCACTCCTTGCGGGTTTGCGAGCGTTTTGCTCGTTTGCCGACGTTTGGCTGCCTACCCGGTGGCGTTTGCGCTCGTTGCGCTCTGCTGTTTATGTGGTGGCTTTAGTTGTTTGCGGATAGCGGCGCGGGTGATTCGTCTAGTTCTACCCGCGATTTTGTAGCAATTTGTATAATCTGCAAGTATCCCGTCAAGTGCTTGGTCAGCATCTGGTTTGCAGCCCGATGTCCATTTCGCCCGTGATGGCGGCGACCACCCGCCCTCCTCGTAAGCTCAAATTGAGGTTTATCAGTTTGAGGAGGATGCCATGGCTGATCATGTTTTGGACCGGGGACGTCTGGCCGAGGCCGTCGGTGACGATATTGCCGGCATGGCACAGTTTTGGATGCTGCGCAAGTTTCAGTTTTTGGAGTCGGCGCGTACACAGTTCGAAGAGATAGTCGATCCATGGCTCAGCTATTGCGAGGAGCCCTCGCAAAATGAAATCATGGCCTATAACATGGCATTTACCGATTGGCTGCTGTTCGAGCGTCCCTATTGCCATGGCAAGACGCTGCTTGAGCTGTATGTTGACGAGCCGCCGGCGTCGCTTTCGCCCGTCTCGCTCAGACGGCTCGAGCAGGTACGCGACACGCACTATTTTTCGCGCTTTGGCATTTTGGATAAGGATCCCGCGACCGGTATGGTCGCGCTGCGTGACACGCGTACCGACCGTCGCTTTGACGTCTACGATCCGCATATCGTGCAAAAGGAGCACTGGCGCGATGGCGCGATTGCGGTGCGCCTCGCGTGCGTCGACGATGTCTGGCTGACGGCGGGGCAGCTCTACCTCTACGACATTGCGCGCCTGAGCGATACGGCGGTCGACGGGCCTGGCGCCGTGCATCCTGAGGACCTAGAAGATGGCTTCGATACCTCGTGTATCAGCTTCTTTCTGAGGCTGGTTCGCGACATCATGGGCGCCCAGGGGCGCTACGTAAAGTCCCTCAACATCTACGAACAAGAATGGGAATAGGGGATGGGCAGTCGCAGCGCCGCGGCCTGTCTATTTGTCTCGGTCTGTAACGTTTAGGGACAAAAAACCGGTCTACCTGTTACAGATCGAGACGAATGCTTGGGCGTTGCTGGGTTGTCTAAATCTGTAACGCTAGGGGTCTGGAGAACGTCTAACTGTTACAGATTGAGACGTTTGGTACCTAGCTGGGGGGAATGTCTCAACCTGTAACATTTACAGGCCAAAATTCGACCTAACTGTTACAGATCGAGACAAAGGTTGGCCGCGGTGCCGAAAGATCTCGACCTGTAACGTTTGGCGGCTGCTTGTGCTCGTAACTGTTACAGACCAAGACGTTTGTCGGCGACGGCAACAGCGGCGATGAGCCATTTATCCGATGCGGCGGTGATGAAAGTGTCTAATACCGTTTTCAAACACAAACATGCAACACGTAATACCTTGGCGCGGAATAGGATGCTTGCCAGGCTCACGGAGGCGGCTGAACAAGGCGTGCTGCTTGCGACGCACGACAATGTCGAGCTCATGTGGCTGCGGCGCCATGTTGGCACAGACGATATTGCGGAGCCCGAATCGTACCTATTCTGTTTTCAGCATGAATGGGATGCGTTGACGCCGCCGGAGCGGGCTCGGCGGACCATCAAGGGGCTTGCGGAGTTTCATCCCGATTGGGCGTTTTGGGGGTATGACGCCGCGCTGATATGGGGTCTGGAGGTGCCGAATGATCTGCTTGGGCCGCGTTACTTGGTCAAGACGGGCTGTTCGGTGGCGTTGAGTACGGGATATAGGCTGCTGCGTCCGCAGGCGGCGGGTGCGCTTGAGCGCGTCGACGGCGTGCGAGTGACGCCGTTTTGGCGCACGGTGGAGGATTGTCTGCTGCGTGCGCCGTTTTCATATGGTCTGGCGATTGCCGATTCTGCGCTGCGGGCGAAGGGCATATCGCGCGACGACCTCTGCGAACGGCTCCAGGCCGATTGCGAGGGCAGACGCGGGTATCGCAGAGCTCAGGTGATTGCGTCGCATGCGGACGGGCTGTCCGAAAACGGTGGCGAGTCTCGGTTCCGAGCGTTCTTTATTGCATACGGTTTTCCGGCGCCAGAGTTGCAGGTGGAGTTTCGCGATCCGCTCGATTCGAGCCAGATGTTTCGGGTCGATTATTTCTGGAGGCTCGAGGACGGGACGTGCGTGATTGGCGAGCTCGATGGAAAGGGGAAGTATACCTTACAGAACGGTGGGGATCGGGAGTCGGTCGACCCGTTCGTGGCAGAGCGTCAGCGGGAATCTCATCTGACAATGCTCGGGCACAAGGTGCTGAGGTTCACGTTTGATGAACTCAAGAACCCGGGGAAGCTGGCTGAAAAGATGAGGCTGGCGGGTATTTCGCAGCGGGTCGATTTGGCTGAGGGATGGAAGCGTCAGTGGTATGGGCGCTGAGGGGTACGACTAACGCGAATGTGGTTGTTCCGGACGAGTTTGTCTCGATCTGTAACAACAAGGGGACGTTTGGCCTCGTAACTGTTACAGATCGAGACAGAAGGTTGGCTGCCACTAAAAGATCTAAATCTGTAACATCTAGAGGCCGAAAACCTGTCTACATGTTACAGATTTAGATGTTTGAAGACAGGACTGGAGAATATCTCGATCTGTAACATCTAACGGCCAAAATTCGACCCAACTGTTACAGATTGAGACAAAGGCTGGACGCGGTGCCGAAAGATCTCGATCTGTAACGTTTGGCTGCTAAAACCTGGTCTACCTGTTACAAATCAAGACGTTTTGCTGGAACGGCCGGAGCATTGCCGTGCTGTCTCCGTTTGCCCTCACATCTCTCTCGTCCCTCCGCTAACCGATATGTTCGACTTTAGTTTGCTGCATTAGGTGATAATGGACAAATGTTCAAGTTAATCGTGAGGTAGGAGCTCGATATGGTGTCTGCCGATCGTTCCACGTTGTTTATCAATGCGACCGTCCTGGATGGTTCGGATCATATGGAGCCGTAGCCCGACATGGCCGTGGCCGTTGAGCGCGGTGTCATCACGTGGATGGGGCCGAGCGCTGTTGCGCAGGCGCCTGCAGGTGCCGAGGTCCTCGACCTGGCCGGGGCGTATCTCATGCCGGGCCTCATCAATATGCATGTGCATCTGTGCGGCTCGGGCAAGCCGGTTTCGGCGGGCGATGCGGGCGCGCTGATGAAGAAGCTCGATAATCCCGTGGGCCGCACCATTGTCCGCAGCATCCTTAAGGGCAGCGCCCAACAACAACTGGCAAGTGGCGTGACCACGGTGCGCGGCGCGGGCGACCCGCTGTTTGCCGATCTGGCCGTGCGCGATGCTATCGACGCCGGCAAGTATCAGGGTCCGCGTTTGGTGGCGCCGGGAACGGGCGTCACGGTGCCGGGTGGCCACGGCGCGGGCTTGTTCGCCCAGGTGGCCAACAGTCCCTCCGAGGCGGCCGAACAGGTGCGCGACCTGTATGCGCGCGGTGCCGACGTCATTAAACTATTCGTAACGGGCGGTGTGTTCGATGCGACCGAGGTGGGCGAGCCGGGCGTGCTGCGTATGCCGGTGGAGGTTGCCGCGGCGGCGTGCAAGGCAGCGCACGATATGGGCCTTCCGGTTATGGCTCATGTCGAGAGCACCGAGGGCGTGAAGGCCGCGCTTCAGGCCGGCGTCGATACGATCGAGCACGGCGCTCCGTTGACACCCGAGATCCTGGAGCTGTACCGCGGCGCCGCGGGAACTCAGCTCGAGGGGCGTGCGCCGAGTGTGACCTGCACGATCAGCCCCGCACTGCCGTTTGTGCTGATCGATCCGGAGAAGACTCATTCGACTGACACGCAAAAGAAGAACGGCGATATCGTGTGCTCGGGCATTATCGAGAGCGCTCGTGCGGCGCTGGAAGCCGGTATCAAGGTAGGTTTGGGTACAGATTCGAGCTGCCCGTTCGTGACCCAGTACGACATGTGGCGCGAGGTGGCCTATTTTGCCAAGTACGTGGGCGTGAGCAATGCGTTTGCGCTGCATACGGCTACGCAGGTCAATGCTGAGCTGCTGGGGCTGGGCGGCGAGACCGGTGCGATCGAGTGCGGCAAGGCTGCCGATATCCTGGTGACGCGCGAGAACCCGCTCGATGACCTGCGCGCTCTGCGCGAGCCGATGCACGTGATGTGTCGTGGCGATCTGGTGCGCAAACTCAAGGTGAAGCGTATTCCCGAGGTGGACGCCGAGCTCGACACGATTATGGCCATGCCAGCCGAGGCGCTTGCCGAGGAGCTTGCCCGCGACGGCGTGGCGTAGGTGTGACGGGGGCGGGCCCTTTGTCGCATTCAAAAAAGCCGAGGTCCCAGTGCGAGGCCTCGGCTTTTATTTTGTCCTGCGGTATGGCGGCTACGAGCGCGTCTCCATCTTGGCGTGGCACTTGGGGCAGGTGACGCGGATCTTGCCTTTGCCCTTGGGAACGGAGAGTATCTGGCCGCAGTTGGGGCACTTGAGGTATGCCGTGGTCTTGCGACCTTTCCACATCTTCTTGACCGTGCGCTTGGCACGCTCAAAGTCTTCCTTACTGGTGCCGGCCGCGCGTGAGGTGCTGGCCGCTGCAGCGCCGCCACCCAAGCTGGCGACAAACTTGCCCAAGCCGGGGACCTTAGCCGAGCCGGCGACAAAGGCCTCGTTCTCCTTGCGACGTGCATCGGTATTTTTGGACAGGCCGCGCAGTACGCCGATCACGATGACGGCGATGGCGATCCAACTGAGCCACTGGATGCGGGCCATCGATCCGATCATCGCGATGACGATGCCGGTAAAACCCATCACGATGGTGAGCTCGTCGGCGCCGTTGCGGCCCTTCATAAAGTCATTCATGCGAATTGCCTTTCGTTCAATATGCTGCACGCCTTTATACCCGATTTAGAGCAAGGGGGACAGGTTAATCTGCACCAATGTGGTGCAAACATACCTGTCCTCGGAACATCAAGACGGTGCAAAGTGGTCTGTCCCCAATGCGTCGATTACTTAGAGAGCTTGTCGACGACGCGTTCGATCTCGGCGAGCTTCGCGGCTTTGAGGTCTTCGTCGCCCGATTCGATTGCCGAAGTCACGCAGCCCTCGATATGCGCCTTGAGCACGTCGGCGTTAATGCGTGCGAGGAGTGCCTGTGTGGCCATGAGCTGCGTGGAAATATCGACGCAGTAGCGGTCCTCCTCGACCATCCGCAGGATGCCGTCGATCTGGCCGCGCGCCGTCTTGAGCATACGGTTCACCGATTTGTGGTCTGCCATCATGGCGGGTCCTCGTTTCTGGTCGATGGGGTCGAATGCTTCTGGTAGCAGCTAGGCTGCGGTCACGGACAGGGCGTGGAACTTCTCGCCCGCGCCCTCGACGGCGGCGGCGAGCTGCTCGGCGGTCACGGTGTCGGCGCACTCTACCTGGACGGTCTGAGTCTCGTGATCGGCATCGGCGTCGGTCACGCCGGCAACGTTGAGCAGTGCCGTCTCGACAGTAGCGTCGCAGTGGCCACACATAAGGCCGGAAGTCTTAATTGTGTAACGCATGGGTATTCCTCTCTGTTATGTCGGCTTTCCCAGGCACCCGACCTTGACCTTCAAGCCGTCGCTCGCGTACCAAAGTACGCGTCGCTCCTCTTTCAGGTCAATCTCGGGCACCTGGAAAACCCGTTCTAAATGGACGTAATGGTGAGCCTATTTTGCCACTTTAGGCTTAAAGGATTTCAGGCGCAGAGCATTGGACACGACACACACGCTCGACAGGCTCATGGCTGCGGCGCCAAACATCGGCGAGAGCTGCCAGCCGGTGAGGGGGAAGAACGCGCCCGCGGCGAGCGGAATGCCGATGCCGTTGTAGAACAGCGCCCAGAACAGGTCTTGCTTGATGTTGCGAATCGTGGCGCGCGAAAGCTCGATAGCGCGGGCGACGTCCATGAGATCGCTGCGCATGAGTACCACATCTGCCCCTTCCTTGGCGATGTCGGCGCCGGTGCCGATAGCAAGGCCCACGTCGGCGCGCGCCAGGGCGGGGGAGTCGTTGATGCCGTCGCCCACCATGGCGACCTTGCCGCCCGCATCCTGCAGTTCGCGCACGTGACGTTCTTTGTCGGCGGGCAGGACGTCGGCGATAACCTGTTCGCTGGTGAGTCCCACGCGGCGAGCGATGGCCTCTGCCGTCACGCGGTTGTCGCCGGTGAGCATGCGCGCGTCGACGCCGAGCGAACGCATTACAGCGATGGCCTCAGCGCTCGTCCCCTTGACCTCGTCAGCTACGGCAATGGTGCCGACAAGCTCGCCGTTCTTGGCAAAGAACAACGGTGTCTTGCCCTCGGCGGCAAATCGCTCCGCAAGTCCTGAGGGCACGGTGATACCCAGCTCGCTCATCAGGCGCACGTTGCCAGCAGCGATGACGTTTTGTCCCTCGCGCGCCGTAACGCCTCGTCCAGGCACGGCGGCAAAGTCCTCGACCATGCGCGCCACGATTCCGCGCACCTCGCACTCGGTCATAATCGCCTCGGCCAGCGGATGCTCGCTCGAGCGCTCCAGCGCGGCAGCGAGCTTCAGTAACGCCTTTTCACTCATGGCGGGCGAGCCGTCGGCGCGCGTGGCTACCACGATATCGGTCACGGCAGGTTTGCCGCGGGTGACCGTACCCGTCTTATCGAGCACCACGGTACCCACGCTGCTCAGGTTCTCCAGCGCCTCGGCGCTCTTAAACAGAATGCCCATCTCGGCGCCCTTGCCGGTGCCTACCATAATGGCGACGGGCGTGGCCAGACCCAATGCGCACGGACAGCTGATCACCAGCACGGCCACGGCGGAGGTGAGTGCCTCGTTTATGCTGCCGGTCAGTGCCATCCACACCGCAAAGGTCACGGCCGAGATCACGAACACCACGGGCACGAACACGCCGGCGACCTTGTCGGCCATGCGGGCGATGGGCGCCTTGGTGGCGTTGGCGTCCTCGACGAGCTGGATGATTTTGGCGAGTGATGTCTCGGCGCCAACCCGCGTGGCGCGGAAGGTAAACGAGCCGGTGCGGTTGACGGTGGCGGCGTTGACGGTGTCGCCGGCGGTTTTTTCCACGGGGATTGACTCGCCGGTGAGCGCACTCTCGTCCACGGCCGAGCTGCCCTCGAGCACCACGCCATCGACGGGGATTGACTCGCCGGGGTGCACGCGCAGGACCTGGCCGGGAAGGATGCTATCGACGTCGACGGTGGTTTCGCTGCCGTCGTTGGCAACGACGGTCGCGGTTTTAGGCGCCAGATCGATGAGCGCCTCGATGGCGCCGCCGGTTTTGGACTTACTGCGCGTCTCGAGGTATTTGCCCACGGTGACGAGCGACAGGATCGTGCCCGCGCTCTCAAAATACAGATTGTCCATGCCTGTCATCATGGCCTCGTGCACCTGCCCCGTGGCCAGCTGATCGGCCATGATGAACATGGCATAGAGCGACCAGGCGATCGACGCGGTGGCGCCCACGGCGATGAGGGCGTCCATGGTGGGCGCGCCGTGCGCGAGCGATTTAAACCCGTTGATAAAGTACGCGTCGTTGACGTAGACGATGGGGATGAGCAGAACGAGCTCGGTGAGGGCGAGCGTCATGCTGTGGATATGGTCGGTGAAAATGCCGGGCAGCGGCCAGCCGAGCATGTGTCCCATGCCTATGTAGAACAGTGGGATGAGGAAGACGATCGAGACGATGAGGCGGGTGCGCATGGCAGAGGCGGCGGCCTCCAGCTTTTTGGTGGGCGACTCCATATGGGCGGCGCCAGACCTGGCTTGCGCACTGCCGTTTGAGCCGGCGGCACCGGTGCCCGTGCTGACGGGTGAGGCCGAGTAGCCCGCGCGGTCGACGGCGGTGCAGATATCGTCGGGGGAGACCTGCGCGGGGTCGTAGTCGACCATCATGGAACCGGCGAGTAGGTTGACCGCGACGTTCTCGACGCCGTCGAGCTTGCTCACGGCATGGTCCACGTGCGCCTGGCAGGCGGCGCATGTCATGCCGCCCACGTCGAACTTATCTTGAGCCATGGCTTCTCCTTTCTGTGACGCGGTGTTGGAAATGTTAACCTCTGGATACTATACACCAATACCCCCTGGGGGTGTCTAGTACAGAATAAATGTATGACATTTCGCTACAGATGAAGGTAGTTGGTTGGCCGATGGACCGTCCCAACCAATCATCTCAATCTGTAACATCTGGACCGGTTTTTGAACCATAGTTGTTACAGATTTAGACGAACATTTCAGTCGAAAACTAACGTCTCGATCTGTAACAACTAGACCCCGTTTTGCCGAGTATTTGTTACAGATCAAGACAAACCATTCGAGGGTAACCCGAACGTCTCGATCTGTAACAGTAAGACCGATGTTTGGGTCTTAGTTGTTACAGATCGAGACAATCTCGGAGCAGATGCTCCGGGCATACAACGTAAAACGCCGGGGCGCCCGCGTGATGGGCGCCCCGGCGCATGCTGGGCAGGGTTTGCGAAGCGGTGGGAGGGAGGAGAAGCCGTCCTCCCTAAATCCTTACTCCTGACGACGCTTCTTGTCAGTCAGGAAGACGCCGGCGGCTACGAGCACGACACCTCCGATGACAAACGTCTCACCGGCGAGCGCAGCATTGTCGCCTGTGGTGGAAAGTGCCGAGTTGGCGGCCGTCTTGGCGTTGCCGGCAGACGGCTTTCCAGTAACCGGCTTAGCGGCAGCCTGCGTGATCTTGGCCTGCTCGGCCTTCGCCGCCTCTTGCTCCTGGCGGGCGATCTCGTCCTTCAGGGCTTGCTCGGCGGCTACGCGTTTTGCCTTCGCCTCGTTGTAACCGTTGAGAGCCGCGGTGTAGGCGGGCGTCGCAGCATCAAGGTCTGCCTGAGCGGCATCAAGTGCGGCCTTTGCGTTATGTTCTGCCTGCTTGGCGGTGACGCACTTGGCAAAGAGAGCATTGAGCGTATCGTTCGCGTTTGCGTCAGAGCCAGTAGCAATGCCGTTTTCGACGTTGATGGACTTGAGCTTTCCGAGAATAGCGACAGCGGCGTCCGATGCGGCCTGAGAATTCTCGACCGCCTGCTCGGCGTTCTCGATGGCATCATTTGCCGCGCCAAGGGCGACTCCGGCCTCGGTAACTGCTGCGTCGGCCTCCTTCTTGGCCGCCTTGGCGGCGGCAAGATTATCGGCTGCATTGCTCAGGGCGTCGGCACGGGCCTTCTTTGAAGCAAAGTCGTTTTTCGCCGTGGTCAGATCGCTCGCAGCGTGCTCCGCGGTCGCCGCCTTGGCCTCGGCGTTGTCCTTCGCGGTGTCGAGGGACTGCTTCTTGGCAGCCTCGTCGAGCTTCGCCTTTTCGAGAGCGCTCTGGGCAGACGTCTGGGCTGCCGTGGCTTCATCAAGCGCCTGATGGGCCTCGTCGGCTTTCTCCTGAGCCGCAGCAACATCGGCTGAATACTTGGCAAGTTCCTTCTTTGCATCTTGCAGAGCCTGCTGCTTTACGAGAGTCTCTGTCTTGGCGTCATCAACCTTCTTCTGACTCTGAGCGGCTTGCTCTTTCGATGCCTTAAGCTCGGCGCGCTTCTGGTTGACGATCTGCTCTGCGGTCGCCACGTTGCTTTGGGCGGCTTTGACCTGGTCTTCGGCTTCGGCAAATTTTCCGTTTGCCTTGGCGAGATTCTGCTTTGCTAGGGCAACAGCGGCGGCGGCACTTGCTACGCTGTCGTTCTTGGCGGCAAGGTCGCTATTCGCGGCAACAATGCCTTCCTGCTTTTGAGCGACGAGGGTTTCAGCTGCCTTTACGGCATCGGCTTTCGATGCCGCTGTGCTGCGCTTTTGCTCAAGGTTCGTCTTTGCGGCGGCGAGCTTTTCGCTGGCTTTGGAGAGGCTCAGCTGATACTGATCAAAGAGATTCTCGAGTTCATCGATCGAGTATTCTTTCTCGTATGAACCGTAATTGTTGTCGATCTCCAAGACGAACACATACGGCCAAAGGGTTCCGCGCGAGTTGATGCCGTATCCCATGGTTTTGGCGTTAGGTTGTACGATATTCAAATAATGGCCGACGGTGCCAAAGTCTGCCCCTTGCTTTTCGAATTCGGTTTTGTGGCTCCAGAAAGTATCCCAAGCATCTTTGGGGGCAACATTGCCAAGGCCGGCTTTCGCCGCAGCCTCGTCGAATATCTCCTTTTCAGCATCGACCCATTGGTGCGCGATGTTTTCTTTAGTGCTGAAGTTCCAGGCGGCATTTTCACAATTGGCGTAATCTGAGTGACCTAGCGTTTTGTCAGAGTAATTGGAGTCGGATTGAGCGATTGCCATTTGCTCGGCCGTCACCCTAAGCTCACTCAATCCAACGCTTGCACGGTATTCGTTAATCTCGCGCAGCTTGTTGAACGATAGCTTGGCGTTGTCGAGTGACGTGCCGTCTTTTTTATCGCCAATGGTCGTCGGGTTTTTATCGCTCTGCCTATAGATGATGTTTGCAGCGTCGTTGGCACCGATGAACTGGTAGAAGCCGATGACGCTCTGCGCCTCCGCTGTCGTTGCCTTATCGGTTGCCGCCTTGCACGTATCGTATGCTTTCTGTGCATCGACAACGGCTTGATCGGCGGCCGCCTGGTTTGCCTTGGCAGTTTCGAGCGCCTTGTCTGCCTGCTCCTTCTCGGCTTTTGCTTGGTCGACTTGTTTCTGAGCGGCCTTTGCCTTCTCCAGTTCGGCAGCATGTGCCTGCTTTGCCGAGGTCAACTCCGATTGCGCCGCATCGGCTTTCGCCTGCGCTGCCGTTACATCATGTTCGGCTGCTGCGACTGTCTGCTTCTTGGCTTCGAGCTCGCTTTCGGCGCCGGTGAGGGCGTCCTGCTTGGATTCAACGTCGCTATTTGCCTGAGAAAGGCCTGCTTCGGCAGTCGCCTGCTGCTGTTTCGCCTGGTCGAGTGCGCTTTGGGCAGCATCGACCTTTGCCTGGGCGGCGTCATACTCCGGACCCTCGGCGCCTGCCTTTGCGGCCGCCAAATCGGCTTGTGCGCTGTCATACGCTGTCTGTGCCGCGACTGCCTTACCATCCGCGGCGGCCTTTTCCTGCTGAGCGGAAGCCAGCGTGCCTGCCGCTTCGTCGTAAGCGCTCTGCGCGGCGCTCTGAGCCTGCTGGGCATCGGCGAGCACGGAATCGGCAGTGGCCTTCGCAGCCTTTGCTTGGTCCAGAGCGGCCTGCGCATCTGCGGCAGCCTGCTCGGCGACCTTGATTTCCTCCGGCGTTGCGTTGGCGGCTGCCTTCTGGGCTGCCTCGAGCTTGGCCTGCGCATCAGCTGCCGCCTGCTTTGCGGCATCAAGGACCTTCGACTTGTCCTCGGCGTCGGTCTTGGCTGCATCGAGCTTTTCCTGGGCATCCTTCAGCGTGGCACTGGCGCTGTCGGCCGCCTTGACGCTTTCATCGAGCTGGCGAGCATATTCGGCGCGCGCGGCGGCTTCTGCCTGCGAATTATCGGAGACGGAGACGTCATAGGTGCTTTGTGCGTTGTCGCGTGCCGCCTGCTTTTCGGTATAGGGGGCAGCCACCGTGTCGTAGTCGGATTTGGCGTCTGCCTCGGCAGCCTTTGCGGCGTCGATCGCAGCCTGCAAGTCGGCAATCTTCTGGGCGTCTGCCTTTACTGCGGAGCCTGCCGCCTCGCCGGCGTGGACAGCAAGCGGGGACATGATCGCGTCCTGTGCCGTGGTATCACTCACATCGTTGGCAAATGCCGAGAACGGCGCGAGCAGCGACGAGCCGGTCATAGCGATGGTGGTTGCCGCGGTGACGGCGAGTCGTGTTGCCTTGTGGCCCGAGAATGTGGGGCGAGGCTTGGCGCCGCCTGAGACTTCCGAGTGTTTAGGTGCGTACTTTGTCATTTCTTCTCCCAATCGTTGAAGGGGTACCTACGACAATTCGTACGTTACGACCGCCGAAAGGGCTCCTGTTGCGCAACATTGGCAAGGAAACATCGACGCACTTGAGTCACATTTATGAGGCGAAGTTCTCGGCAAGCTAATGTCTCGGTCTGTAACATCTAGCACCAAATATGACCTCTAACTGTTACAGATCGAGACGGACCGTCCGCGGTCAACTCAAATGTCTTGATCTGTAACATCTAGAGAGGTTTTTAACCCCTTACTGTTACAGATTGAGATGTTGTCTCGCGGGGCTGGGGTTTTGTCTCGTTCTGTAACATCTAGACCTGTATCTGCCGAGCTGGTGTTACAAATCGAGACAATTGCCGGGGAGGGGCCCCGCCGCGGCAAGGCGCCCGCTTCCTAGATGCAGAATCCGGGAATCACGCAGGTTCGCTTGTTTGGCTTTTCCGCAGGCGTTGCGTACGTAAAGACGTCGCCGTCGTGCCCCACGCGGTTCATATAGAGTGTGCCTTCGCTCTCCGAGGTGTCGGGGCTCGCCGTTCGTTCCCACCAACAGGTGTCCTTGCCCTTCCACTGGCGAACCAACATCTCGTTCGTGGTATACGGACTTACCTTGAGCTCGCGGAAGAGCTGGTACTCCTTGCCCTCGCCGTTATAGATATCGGCCAGGTAGTGAAAGTCCTCGGCAAATGACTCGGGCGGTTGCGTGCCGCACAGCTCGACCATGGCGGGCAGCCAAAGGGTTGCGGGCAGCTCGCTCAGACACGATGCGCTTCTGGCAGCGCCAACGTTATTCGAAATCTTTTTGACAGATTTGATGAGTGCGCGCAACTCGTTGGGCAGCAGCTTAAGGCCGTCGTTATCGAGCCATTCCCGCAGCTCGCAATCTGCCCAGCCGGCGCTCAACGGTTGGGCCGCGGCGTCGCGTTCGGCAATGCCGGCGTCGAACATAAACGTTAGTCCGGCCTTGCCCGTCCCGTCCAGAAGCTCGTCGTGGCGGATGCCCACAAGCTGCGCGCCAACCTGCAGCCCGTTGGTGAGCGTGACGCGCTTGGTGCATGGATAGGGGATATGCCCATTGTCATCGAGCAGATGATATCGCTTGGCAATCTCGCGCGCCTCGCTACGGGTCTCGGCGGCCTTAATCTTGAGCGAAATCTCCTGCAGCTGATCCCAGGTGTAGTCGTCAAGCGAACCGCGGATGCCGTCCAGGTAGTCGGGGATGCCAAAGCCATGGGTTGCCGCCCCGATAACGCTGAGTCCCGCAACGGCTGCGACAACGCCACCGATAATAAAGCGGCGGCGGGTCATGGCATCGTGCCGGGCCTGCTCCAGGATCTCTCGCGCGCGCTCGCCGGCAACGTCGACCTTAAGGTGCGTGCCAGAATCGATATCAATCGCGGCCTCGTCTCCTGCACCTTCGCGGCCCTCGGATTCGGCATCGGTGAGGTATGCCGAGAGCACCTCGAGCATCTGCTGTTCGGTGGGACGATCGCACTGCTCGACTGAGATGCCTTTCATGATGATCTGGACGAGTGCCTCGTCGTCATCGCATCGCGGCTCGAGCGGTGCCGGCTTGGTCTTGGTCTTTATGAGGTAGAACGAGCCGGTTGCCGCGGCACCCGTCGACTCGACATCGAACGGTTTGCGACCGCTATAGAGCTGGTACAGAATGCTCGAAAGCGCATAGACGTCGATTGCCGGCGACCGGCGAAGGGCCGCGATGCCTTCGATATCCTGCGTGAGCATCTCGGGCGCGGCGTATGCGGGCGTGGCAAAGCGCCAGATGCCGGCGCGCCGGGTGATCGTGTCGTCACCGAGGGCCATGGTCGCGGAGCCCATGTCGATGAGGCAGGGGTCAAAGGAGCAATCGGCGATCTGTTGCTCGAGCGTTCGGCTGGTGGTACGGAACATGATATTGGCGGGCGACAGGTCGCGATGGACGACCGGATTAACGAGCCCCTGGGTCATCAGGAGTGCGCGAAGCACGGCGTTTCCAACGGCGACCACCATCTGGGTGGTTAGCCCGCCCGAGACATCGTGCGGAAGCAAGGGCAGTGCCTGCTTGAGCGAGGTACCCTCGACCCATTCCATGAGGATGAGTGGGTCGTCCTCGCAAGAACCGTAGCCATAGACACGCGGAAATCCGCGAAGGTGCGAGACGGTACACAGATGACGGTACTCCTCAAACAGCGCGGCGGTGTTAGCTAGGTGCGCAGCCGCTTGCTCGGCGGAGCGACCGCGCGTCTGGTCGGAAAGGATGGCGTTGTCCTTGAGCAGCTTGACGGCAAAGACCTCGCCGCTCGTGTTGGTCGCGCGCAGCACGTGCCCGATATTGCCGCCGTCGCGGTATGCCGTCTGAAGAATAAGCGTCATAAACCGGCGCTTGGCATCATCCTCGACACTGGGGTCGACCGCCACGGCGGTGTCGAACGTGTCAAGACGGATGAGTTTGTCGCCATAGGCGATGTCGGTAGTATCCATGGCGTTCCTTTGTCTGGCATGGTTTGTCGCACGTGTACGTGAACAGTGCGGTTATCGGTAAAGTACCATAATAGCCGCACTGCTCACGTATGCCGCTGAGCATTGTCGTTTACGACGTAGAAGGTAGCAGACGAAAGACGGGCGATGACCGTCTTTCGATCACCGCCCGCGCTAGTCCACAATAACGAGAAACGTTGTATAGAGACCCAAGTGAAGTCTGTCGCTGTTTTCGATTTCCACCGGGGGATAGACTTTGCCGGGCTCTCGTTGGTCGCGGGGCGGCTCGATTACGATATCGCCGTCGCCTGCACCCGATTCGAGCACCGTGCCGTTGGTCGATCCAAGGCCCTGGGCGTACCAGTGCTCACCCTCAAGCCAAATGCGAAGATGTTCGCGCGATGCGTCGGCGCCCACATCGGTGATGCTGGGCGAGGTTTTGGGCAAAGAACCAATCACGGTGCCGCGCGGATCGCGTGTGAGGGGATGGATTTGCATGTCGACGCAGTTGTCGGCATGTGTCCTGAGCAGACCAAGGTTGGAGGCGACGGCGCGCGGCTGCTCCAGGCTGCCCATAAAGTCACGTCCGACGGTAGTTTCGGTGGTGTCAAAGTGCCCGCCCGTCTTGCTGTCGCAAAAGCGCTCGACGGTGGCCACGCCTTGAACGGGATCGGCAAGTGCGCCCGTCGCCACAAAGAGCATAAGGTAAAGCGTGCTTTTCTCGCGCACGGCATTGCCGTCAAAGTTGTCGATGCGATTGAGGGCATTTGCATATAGGCGGCTGTCCAGCTTGTAGCTGGCGAGAGCCGACATCATTTCGTTGGCGGCCGGACCGCGATAGTGCTCGGCGATTGCCTGATAGGCGGACTCGCCGCCGCCGAGCTTGCTGCAGATTGCCGCGGAAAGGTTGAGCGTGGCGACGATAAAGTCGCTGTAGATGGCGGGCGCGCACTGGTCAGGCTCGCGATGGACGATGTAACGGGTGAGGTACGAGCGGTTGGAAGAGCATTTCTCGAGCAGGGTGCTGCCGAGATGAGAGTTTCCATTGATAAGCATTCGGGCGATCTCGAGATGTTTAAGACCGCCGAACGAGCGAATATCGTTATAGAGGATCGAGCACGGCGTCTTTGTTGCCACAAATACCTCCTTTGATTGCTTTCTAACCAATATGGCGATAGAAATTAATGGCTCCCGGTGGGCATCGTATTAAATGGCTGCGCAATATGTTGCGTAGCTAAAGCAGCATTATAGGTCATATGTGCGAAGTCGCAGGAAGAGCGGGAGATTTGGTTTTGACTAGACGGAAATCCCTCCCTGTCTTGTTCTGTAACACCTGAGGCAGGTTTTGCCTCGCAGCTGTTACAGATTGAGACAATTGGCCTAAACCCGCTTCTCCCGCCTCGTCATCTGTGGTTTACGTGGGGGCATACGGAGTGCGGGTATACTAACCGGCGGCGAATCTGCTCCATCGCTTAGAGCTGCTGCGTCTGGACGGCGCGTGATAGGGCTGCCAAAGCGATCGCCAGCGTGCTGAGCAACGTCCTCTCTGTGCGCACCCGTTTTTGTATGTACTAGCGCACTACCAAGCACGCCCGCGCGGCCGCATGCCGTGCCCCTTGCGCGTGCAGATAAGGAACAACAACATATGCGTAATTCTGTATCCGACGTCACCGACGCCGAGATCCTGGACGAGACCCGCGAGGCCATGGCCCAGGCTGCCTTCGATGCGGCCGACGAGGCCAGCGCCGCCGAGACCGTCGAGTCCGCTACCGAGAACCTGCCCGCCTTTGACGAGCTGGGTCTTTCGGACGAGATACTTCGTGCCATCGAGAACCTGGGTTACACGGCGCCGACGCCCGTGCAGGCCGGTTCGATCCCCGTGGTGCTCGAGGGCCGCGACCTGCTTGCCGCCGCTCAGACCGGCACCGGCAAGACGGCCGCCTTTTTGCTGCCGACCATGAACAATCTGGAGCACATCGCTCCTCCCAAACCTGTGCGCGAGCGCGGCGGCCGTAACCGTCGTCGCGGTGCTAAAAAGCCCGAGGGCAACGGCCGCGGCCCCGTGATGCTCGTCATCACCCCTACGCGCGAGCTCGCCCAGCAAATCGACGAGGTCGCGAGCAAGATCGCCGACGTCACCGGCCATGTTGCCGTGACCGTCGTGGGCGGCGTGAGCTACAAGCCGCAGACCGCTGCCCTCAAGTACGGCTGCGATATCCTGGTCGCAACGCCGGGCCGTCTGGTCGATCTGATCGAGCAGGGTGCCTGCCACCTGGACGAGGTCAAGGTGCTGGTGCTCGACGAAGCCGACCGCATGCTCGACATGGGCTTTTTGCCCGCCGTTCGCCGTATTGTGCGCGAGACGCCGGCCGAGCGCCAGACGCTGCTGTTCTCGGCGACCCTCGATGAGGAGGCCGTGGGCGAGATCGCCGACCTGGTGAGCGACCCGGCCCGTGTGGAGATCGCGCCCGCCACGTCGACCGCCGACACCGTCGACCAGTTTGTGTTCCCGGTGTCCATCGAGGCCAAGAACAACCTGCTGCCCGAGTTCCTCAAAAAGGAAGGCCCGGAGCGCACCATCGTCTTTATGCGCACCAAGCACCGTGCCGACAGCTGCTGCCGTCGTCTGGAGCGCAAGGGCATCAAGGCCGCCGCGATTCATGGCAACCGCAGCCAGGCCCAGCGCGAGCGCGCCCTTTCGGCCTTCCGCGACGGTACCGTCGACGTGCTGGTGGCAACCGACGTGCTCGCCCGCGGCATCGACATCAGCGACGTGCGCTACGTCGTGAACTTTGACGTGCCGGCCGAGCCGACCGACTACATCCATCGTATTGGCCGTACGGGCCGCGCCGGCGAGCTGGGCTGGGCCATCACGTTTGTGACCGAGCAGGACGTCGATGAGTTCTACGAGATCGAGAAGCTCATGGACAAGACGGCCGACATTTATGACGCCGGCGACCTGCATGTGGGCCCCAATCCGCCCGCGGTTGACCCCGAGCGCGACCCTGCGGCCTTTAAGGTGAAGAAGAAGACCAAGCGCGGCAAGTCCAAGAGCAAGAAGAAGCTTGAGCAGGCACGTCGCGACGGCAAGCGCAACGGCGACGATTACGGCGATGTGGCCGGTCGTTCCAACCGCGGTCGCGACGAGCGCCGCAGCGACGGCGAGCGCCCGAGTCGTCCCAAGCGCGGCGGCAAGACCCGCGTGCGCGAGGGCGTTCAGGCTCGCGTGGACGAGGCCGTGGAGAGCGTGGCTCGCGAGGTGGCTGCCGAGGAGCGCGGCGGTGCTGACGCCGTCAAGCAGGCCCCGCGTGGCAACCGTGCCGAGCGCCGCGCCAAGCAGTTCCAGGGCGAGGCGCATCGTCGTCGCCGCGAGGACGAGGACCGCGGCGGTCGTCGCCGTGTTGAGCGCGAGGACGAGGGCCGCGGTTCGCGCGGTGGCAAGCGCGGTTCGGGCGACCGCCGTCGTTCCGGTCGTGATGACGAGCGCGGTGGCCGTGATGAGCGTCGCGGCGGCGAGAGCCGCGGTGAGCGAGGTGCCCGTGGCGGTGAGTCCCGTGGCGGCAAGCGCTTTGAAGAGCGCGGTAGCCGCGGCGGCGAGCGTCGCGAGGGTGCTCGCAGCAATGGCGGCCGCGGCGGCGCCGGCCGTTCTGGCGAGTCGCGCGATCGTCGCGACCCACGTGCCAGTCGAGATCGTCGCGATGACTGGCGCAACTACGACGATACCCGCGAAGAGCGTCGCGGCGGCTACCGTGGCGGTCGCGGCGGCAACCAGGCCGGCTCCCGTGGTGGCCGTGCCGGCGGTCGCGATAACCGTGGCAGCTATGGCAACAGCCGTGGCGGCAAGCGCGGCGGCAGCTCCCGTCGCCCCGGTGACGGCGGCGGCAAGCGCAAGTAACATACGCGTCGCACGCTAGAGCGAGGCGAACTAAGGGCCCCGAGCAACTATGCTCGGGCCCTTTTTGTTTGCCGTATCCGACCGTTGGTCCGGTGTGATTTGCTCAGGAATGCACCTGGAGGATGCTGAAGGCCCGTTTTTGGCCATGCGGCAATGGGTCCCATGGGGTGCGCCGTGCATTTTTTGGAGTATTCTGCAGATCGAGTTGCCTGCATACGATTCGACGTCGCCAGCGGTGGCCTTCGGATATCCCTAGCGAGCGTTTTGAGTCAGACTTTTCCGTTTTCCGGTGCAAAGGTGTGTCATTCTCGTTATAGCGGAACCCAAAATGATGCAGCGCCCTACAGTTTTGCCCGCTCGCGGCGGTGTTGGCACGAGCGCGTTGCAGAATACTCCGTTTTTTGCACGGTCCGGGATGGGGTGCCTCAGGAGAACACAGCGGTATCACGTAAATATATGCAATCTGTAACGGAAATTATGCAAATCGATGAGACAGACAGCATAGTTTGGTGCAAAGGGGTCAGGTTAATCTGCATCAGGTTGGTGGAAACAAACCTGACCCCTTTGCGCTAAACCGGGGTGTCCCCGCGCGCCGTATACTCTGTCTAAGCATGCGGGCGGCTTGGTGTGTTACCAAGCGTAGGGGAGGATGTTCGATGAGCATGTTCGAAATTGTGTTTAGTCCGACGGGCGGAACGGAGAAAGTGTCTGGTCTTGTGACCGGGACGCTGGATGGGAATATCGTTACTGTCGATCTGACCGATAGCGGGTTGGATTTCCACGGGGTCTCGATGGCGAAGGGCGACGTTGCGGTTATCTCCGTCCCATCATATGCTGGCAGGGTTCCAGCTGTGGCGGTTGAGCGACTGGGAATGGTGCGTGGCAACGGAGCTCGGGCTGTTTTGGTTTGTGTTTACGGGGGCCGCGCGTTTGAGGATACGCTTATTGAGCTGGAAGACGTTGCGAAGCGTGCCGGATTTAGGGTGGTTGCAGCGGTTTCTGCCATTGCTGAGCATTCCGTTGCTCGTCAGTTTGCTGCCGGGCGACCGGATGCGCAGGATGTGGCGCAACTTTCAGAGTTTGCGCAGCGGATCCGGCAAAAGCTACTGGACGGGGCTGCGTCCGAGCCCTCTATTCCCGGCAATCGTCCTTATAAGCAAGTTGGAGGCCACAGTATGGTGCCCCATGCAACGGAGGATTGCGTTTCCTGCGGTGCTTGCGCTGCGTTGTGCCCTGTTCGAGCTATCGACAAGGAGGATCCAAGGCAGGTGGATGGCGAGGCGTGCATCTCCTGCATGCGTTGCGTCTCCGTATGCTCGCAGAATGCTCGCGAGCCTAATCCCGCTGCGCTTTCCGCCGTTACCAAGATGTTGAGCAAGGTTTGCGTTGTGCGGAAGGAATGCGAGCTCTTCATCTAGCGCAAGTGAGATTGGTGCAAACAAACCTGGCCCTTTTGCACCAAAAACGTTCCGTTTTCCTCCGTTCCCAAGGGATCATGTGATCCGAAGGGGACGGAGGAAAACGGATCAAAAAGGAAAAATAGTAAGGTGCTCTTTTTCACATTGAATATTGCAATTTGGTAACGCGTTTTATCAAATATGGCATTTATCCGCGGTAATGTTCTTTTTCACCGCTGAGGGTGACATTTTATACCGCCTGCCGAATCGTGTGGAGACCTAACAACTTTTTAGGTCAGTGTTGTGCGTGTAGCAATTTCGCCCGGCCTCGCCTCCGGGCTGCCATGTGAGAGGGGATCTTATGGCTCGACTGCACGTAATGGAGCGCAGCCACGCTCAGGCCGTCATGGACGACCTACATGATACGCTTGGACGCCGTCTGGCGGTGAGCTCGCTCGCCCCGTGCCCCGTTGAGTTTACGGCGGCGCTCGTCAACCTGTGCTCCACCCAGAGCTGCGGCAAGTGCACGCCCTGCCGTGTGGGCATGAGCACGCTGAGCGATCTGCTCGCCGATGTGCTCGAGGGCCGCGCCGACGAGTCCACGCTCAACTTGATTGAGCGCACTGCCCGCACCATCTATCTTTCGAGCGACTGCGCCATCGGTTACGAGGCCGGCGCCATGGCGCTTACGGCTATCCGCGGTTTCCGCGACGATTTTGAGCACCACATCCGCGAGCACTCCTGCGGCTTTGACCGCGAGGCCCGCGTTCCGTGCGTCTCGGGCTGCCCGGCGCACGTCGACATTCCCGGTTATATTTCGCTGGTCGAGGCCGGCCGCTATGCCGATGCCGTCAAGGTCATCCGCAAGAACAACCCGCTGCCGCTCGTTTGCGGCCTGGTGTGCGAGCATCCCTGCGAGATGCACTGCCGCCGCGGCATGGTCGACGATCCCATGAACATCCTCGCCCTCAAGCGTTTTGCCGTTGAGCACAGCGACCTCAACGATTACAAGCCCAGCGTGGCTGACAACACCGGCAAGCGCATCGCCGTGATTGGCGGCGGCCCGGCTGGCCTTTCCTGCGCCTACTACCTGGCCGTGATGGGCCATAAGGTGACCATCTTTGAGCAGCGCCACCATCTGGGCGGCATGCTGCGCTATGGCATTCCCAGCTACCGTCTGCCGCGCGAGCGCCTGCAGGCCGAGATCGACTGGATCTTGAGCGCCGGCATCGACGTGGAACTCGACCACTCCGTCAACGGTGAGGAGCTTGCCTGCCTGCGCGACGAGTTCGATGCCGTCTACCTGGCCATTGGCGCCCACAGCGATAAGAAGCTCGGCCTTCCGGGCGAAGAGGCGCTCGGCGTGGAGTCGGCCGTCAAGATGCTGCGTGCCATCGGCGACGATGAACTGCCCGACCTGAGCGGTCAGCGCGTGTGCGTCATCGGCGGCGGCAACGTGGCCATGGACGTGGCGCGCTCTGCCGTGCGCTGCGGTGCCGAAAAGGTGAGCATCGTCTACCGCCGCCGCATCTGCGATATGACGGCACAGGACGCCGAGATCGCCGGCGCCCAGGCCGAGGGCTGCGAGGTACTGGAACTCACGGCCCCGCTCGCTATCGAGACTGGCGAGGACGGTCGCGTGAGCGGCCTGCGCGTGCAGCCGCAGATTATCGGTGAGCCCCGTCGTGGGCGTCCGGCCCCGCGTGCCGCCGCCACGCCCGAGCGCGTCATTCCCTGCGAGCGCGTGTTTGTGGCCATCGGTCAGGACATCGATTCCAAGCCGTTTGAGGACATGGGCATCGCCTGCAAGTGGGGCTGCGTGGTTACCGATTCGGATGGCGCCGTGCCTAACTTCGACGGCCTCTTTAGCGGCGGCGACTGCCAGACCGGTCCCGCCACCGTCATCCGGGCCATCAACGCCGGCCGCGTTGCTTCGGCAAATATCGATCGCTATCTGGGCTTTGACCACAAGATCAAGCTCGACGTTGAGCTGCCGACCGTACAGTTTAAGGGCAAGCACGAGTGCGGCCGCTGCGAGCTGGGCGAGCGTGAGGCCGGCGAGCGCATCCACGATTGGAATCTGGTCGAGCAGGGTCTTACCGAGGAGGAGGCACGCCAGGAGGCAAGCCGCTGCCTGCGTTGCGACCACTTTGGCTTTGGCGCGTTCCGCGGAGGGAGGAACCTGGAATGGTAGAGCTCAACAACCCCACTGTCAGCGACAACACCGAAAGCGGAGCACTCAACATGGTCAAGCTCACTATCGATAATTGCGAGGTCGTGGTGCCCGAGCGCACCACGATCCTGGACGCGGCCAAGTCCGTCGGCATCCAGATTCCCACCCTGTGCTACTTACGCGATCTAAACGAGATTGGCGGTTGCCGCGTGTGCGTGGTCGAGGTTGAGGGCTGCGACCAGCTGGTTGCCGCCTGCAACAACTACGTGCTCGACGGCATGGTGGTCCACACCAACAGCCCCAAGGCCCGCGAGGCGCGTCGCACCAACGTGCAGCTGCTGCTGTCCCAACACGACTCGCGCTGCACGAGCTGCGTGCGCAGTGGTAACTGCAACCTGCAGACCATCGCCAACGACCTGGGCATCTTCTATCTGCCGTACGAGCAGCATCTGGCGCGCGAGGGCTGGGACTTCGATTTCCCCATCATCCGCGATAACGACAAGTGCATCAAATGTATGCGCTGCATCAAGGTGTGCGAGAGCGTGCAGGGCTTAGGGATTTGGGATCTGACCAACCGCGCCACGCACACCGCCGTGGGCACCCGCGGGCGCGCGCCGATCAGCAAGACCGATTGCGTCGCGTGCGGTCAGTGCATCACGCATTGCCCGACGGGCGCCCTGCGCGAGCGTGACGATACCGAGGCCGTGTTCGACGCCATCGCCGATCCCAACAAGATCGTGCTGGTGCAGATTGCGCCTGCCGTGCGCAGCGCCTGGGGCGAGGAACTCGGCATTCCGCGCGAGGAGGCCACCGTTGAACGCCTGGCTTGCGCGCTGCGCCGCGTTGGCTTTGAGTACGTATTCGACACCGACTTCTCGGCCGACCTCACCATTATGGAGGAGGGCTCCGAACTGCTCGAGCGCCTGGGGAAGGCCGTCAAGGGCGAGGGCGACAGCCACGGCTGGCCCATGTTCACGAGCTGCTGCCCGGGCTGGGTGCGCTTTGTGAAGGCACGCTATCCGGAGTTTGTCGACAGCCTGTCCACGTCCAAGTCGCCGCAGCAGATGTTCGGCGCCATCGCCAAGACCTACTACGCCAAGGTGCTGGGCGTGGAGCCCGAGCGCCTGTTCGTGGTTTCCGTTATGCCGTGCACGGCCAAGAAGGCCGAGTGTGCGCTGCCGAGCATGATGGGCGAGGGCGGCGCGCCCGACGTGGACGTTGCGCTGACGGTGCGCGAGATGGTGCGCATGATCCGCGCGAGCCACGTGAGCGTCGACACGCTTACCGAGGAGCCGCTCGATACGCCGCTGGGCTTTGGCACGGGCGCGGGTGTGATCTTTGGCGCCACGGGCGGCGTGATGGAGGCCGCCGTGCGCTCGGCATATTACCTGGTGACGGGCAAGAACCCGGATGCCGATTTCTTTACCGACGTGCGCGGACTCGATGGCTGGAAGGAGGCCGTGGCCGATATCGATGGCACCAAGGTGCGCGTCGCCGTGGCGCACGGGCTGGGCAACGCCGCCCGCCTACTCGACGCGATTCGCGACGGCCGTGTGAGCTATGACTTCGTCGAGGTTATGGCGTGCCCGGGCGGCTGCGTCGGTGGCGGCGGTCAGCCCATCCACGACGGTTGCGAGCTGGCAGCCGAGCGCGGCCAGGTACTGTGGGGCCTGGATGCCGCTGCGGACATTCGCTTCTCGCACGAGAATCCCGATGTCCAGGCGTGCTACCGCGAGTTCTTGGGCGAGCCGCTCTCGCCGCTGGCCGAGGAGCTGCTGCATACCGACCATCACGCATGGACGATGCCTAACGAGGGGGTGTGCTAGTGATGCGCGCGTTTGATGTTGAGATGTCGCGCCGGGGGTTTGCCTCGGCGCTCGCCGTGGGCGCGTTGTCGCTCGCGCTGGCTGGCTGTGGCGGCGGAGCTGCGGGGGCGGGGTCTGCTGCGGACTCGGCTGCCGGGAAGGCCGCCGCGGCCGCCGCGGAGCCCGTCGAGGTACACGTCGCCTCGCTCAAGGGCCCGACGTCGATCGGTCTGGTGCAGTTTATGGACCAGGCTGCCGATGGCGAGACGGACAATGAGTTCGACTTTGCGATCAACACTGCCGCCGATGAGATTGTGCCCAAGGTCATTCAGGGCGATATCGATATCGCCCTGGTGCCCGCCAACGTGGCGAGTGTTCTCTTCAACAAGACCGAAGGTGCGGTGCAGGTCATCGATATCAACACGCTGGGCGTGCTGAACGTTGTGACGGGCGACGCGAGTGTGGCTTCGTTTGGCGATCTGGCGGGCCATACTGTCTATATGACGGGTAAGGGCACCACGCCGGAGTACGTCATGAACTACCTGCTGGAGCGCGCGGGCCTGACCGACCAGGTGGCGCTTGAGTTTAAGAGCGAGCCCACCGAGGTGCTGTCGGCGTTGCTTGCCGATCCGTCTGCCGTGGGCGTGCTGCCCGAGCCGTTCAAGACGGCGGCCATCGCCAAGAGCGAAGGCAAGCTGTCGGCACCGGTAAGTCTGACCGATGTGTGGGATGAGTCGGCGGGTGACACGGGCTCCCGTTTGCTGACGGGTGTGACCGTGGTGCGCCGGGCCTTTGCCGAGGAACATCCCGAGGCCGTGGCGGAATTCTTGAGCTGCCATGCGGCGAGCGTTGAGGCCGTGAACGCGGCGCCGGCAGACTGGGCTCAGGCCGTGGTCGATGCGGGCATCGTGGATAACGCCACGATTGCCGAAAAGGCGATTCCCGGATGCATGCTCGTGTGCCAGACGGGGAAGGATATGAAGGCGGCGCTCGGTGGGTACCTGCAGGTGCTGGCCGATGCGGACGCGAGCGCCGTGGGCGGCAAGCTCCCGGCTGACGATTTCTACTACATGGAGTAGCCCGTGCGTGCGTTTGCTCGACAAATGGCAGAGCGTATGAAGGCGGTGGCGGCAGCAGGTGCCGTTGCCGCCTTTTGGCTTGCCGTGTGGGTGCTGGTGGCGGGTCTCGTGGCGCAGCCGTTGATTTTTCCGGGGCCGGGCGCTGTCGTGGTGGCGTTGCTGCGACTGGTATGCGATGCCGGCACATGGGCGATTCTGGCAGGCTCGGGTGCGCGTATCTTGGGCGGGCTGGCGCTTGCCGTGGTGTGCGGCGGCGTACTGGCGGGAGTCTCGGTGCGATCGCTGACGTTTGCCCGCTTGGTGGCGCCGGCGCTTTCGTTTGTTAAGGCGACACCGGTTGCCTGCGTGGTGGTCCTGCTGCTCATTTGGTTGGGATCGGCGCGCGTGAGCATCGCCGCGGTCTTTTTGATGGCGCTGCCGGGCGTATATTTTTCACTGGTCGAGGGCTTGACGCAAGTGGATAGGCCGCTGGAGCAGATGTTTCGTCTGCATGGCGTGCGGGGTTGGCGTCTATTTTGCGCCCATACCTGGCGCGAGGTCCTGCCGTTTGTGCTTTCGTGTGCCCGCGCCGTGATTGGCATGAGCTGGAAGGCCGGCGTGGCGGCGGAGTTGATCGGCATGGCGGCGGGCACCGTGGGCGAGCGCATCTATCAGGCGAAGCTGCTCATCGAGACGGCTGACCTGCTGGCGTGGACCGTGCTGGTCGTGGCGGCATCGTGGGCATGCGAGCGCGTGCTGGTGTGGCTGCTGCGGGCTTCGGAGCCTGCGGCGTGGCGTGCGGCGGTGCTGTCGCATGGACGCGGCTTGCACGGGCGTGCGGGCGGTTCTGCTGGCGGCAGGGCTGCGGCGGAGCTTGCGCTTGCTGTGGGCGATCGTGCGCCCTGGGCGCCGGCGCTCGACGGACTGGTGCTTCATGTGTCTGCCGGTGGGTGCGCCTGCGTGATGGGCGCCTCGGGCGTGGGCAAGTCGACGTTGCTTGCGCTGGCGGCGGGGGAATGCACGCCGTGCTCGATGGCGTTTCAGGATACGCGCCTGGTTGAGGACGCCTCTGCTTTGGATAACGTGCTGGTGTGCGCCGACGCGCGCGTGGATGCCTCGAGTGCCGCAGCCCTGTTGTGCCTGCTGGTACCGGGGATCGATGTGCATGCCCGCGTGGCCGAGCTCTCGGGCGGGCAGCGCCGTCGCGTCGAGATTGCCCGAGCCCTGCTGTGTCCGGGCGGCGCGGTGATTCTGGACGAGCCCTTTACCGGTCTAGATACCGCTGCGCGTGACGCATGCGCCGAGGTCGCGCTCGACTTGCTCGACGGCCGTATGCTGTTGCTTGCCACGCACGATGCCGCTGACGCTCGGGCCCTCAATATCTCGGACATCATCACGCTCTAAATACTTACTCAGCAACAAAATGATCCGTTTTTTCCGTCCCCATGGGGCGGGTGTGGTATTCTATCTGCGGGGTATTACACAAGAATACTAAGTAATACCAACGCCGTAAAAACAAACTCCAGATGCGGGCCAATCGGGTTGCCTTCACAGCCCGTCGCCCAGCCGCGTGGCCCGCATCTATCCGCACCACCGTCGTTTCAAAAAGGAAGCGCCATGGCAGAACACATGACCCCGGTTGTCGCGAAGGTCTTGCCCGAGGAAAAGGCGGCCTTCGCGGCGGCGACCCAGCTCGTGGGCACCACGCCGTCCAACGCCATCCGCATGTTTATCGCCGCGTTCAATCGCTGCGGCACCTTCCCGTTCGACATTTCGCCCAGCGGGGCCTTTGGCACTGCACCCGATTCTCATCAACAATGACTGTCCCAAACTGCCGGTACTTGGGGACGTTACTTGTCTGCCGGCAGTTAAGGAACGTCCCTAAGTGCCGGGTTTTGAGGAGGTTGGCATGCTCAATGCGATAGCGTGGGCGCTCGCCTGTTTTGGCGTTGTCGCTGCCGATATAGCCCTGAGCGTGGTTCTGTTTTCTGTTCTCGATGCCGTGTCGGTGCTGACGGGCTATCCGATTGACAATCTCGATATTCAATGGTTCCAAGCCGCCGCTCAGACGGCGTCGTTTTTGATGGCTCTGCTGTGGTGGCGTTATCTGTGGCCGCACTCGTTTATGGCGCGTTCGCAAAGCGAGCATCCGCTCGGCGGGGGAGCGCGTGGGGCGTGGAAACGCATCGCCTGCGTTATCGTGATCGGTCTTGCCCTGCAGGTGGTCGTTAGCTACGTGACCGACGCCGTGCTGTCGCTGTTGCCCGATGCCGCGGCCGACTACAGCGAGCTTGTCGAGGAAACGGGCATGGGCGATACCAGTCCTCTTGCCGTCCTGACCACGGTGCTCGGAGCGCCGTTTTGCGAAGAGCTCCTGGTGCGCGGTGTTATCTTTGAGTTTTCGCTGCGTGCGTTTAATCCCCAGTGCCATCCGCTCTGGAAGCGCCGGCGTCGTGCGAGTGCGCAAGACGGCGCCATAGTGCCCTGGGTGGCCCCAAGCACGTGGGGTGTCGCCGCGGCGATTGTGCTGCAGGCGGCAATCTTCGGTTTTATGCACATGAATTGGGTGCAGGGTTGCTACGCGGGTGCCGCCGCCCTCATCTTTGGTTGGGTGCTCGTGACGACCGGAAAGCTCCGCTACACGATCCTGCTGCACTTTGCCTTTAATGCCGGGTCGTATCTCATGGGTCTGCTCTGGTTTGTGAACACGCCGCTCGACGTGGTAATTACGGTCGCCATCGCCGGCGTCATCCACGTTGAGGCAATGCGCTCGCTGCGCCACGCGTGTGGGATGGACGCAGCGAGCGCACTGCTGCCTTAGTTGCGGCGACCGCCTCCGTTGGCGCCCTGTCGTCCCTGAGCCGCACGGTTGCGCCCGGCGGTGTTCTGCGCGCGCGACATGCCGCCGTGGCCCTTGCCGCCCTTGGGTCCCTTGGCTCCAGCGCCGCCAGCGCCACCGTGGCCCTTGCCGCCCTTCTTGCCGATGCCATGTCCGCCGCCGGCAGATGTCTCGCCCGGGCGTGGCGGCACGGGACGGATCAGGCAATGCTTGGTGTAGCCGATCAAATCGCGACGGCCGGCTTTCTCTAGCGCCTCGCGCACGAGCTTGTAGTTCTCGGGCTTGCGATACTGGATGAGTGCGCGCTGCATGGCCTTTTCGTGCGGGTCGCGCGCCACATAGATCGGCTCCATGGTGCGCGGGTCCACGCCGGTGTAGTACATGCACGTCGACATGGTGGACGGCGTGGGATAGAAGTCCTGCACCTGCTCGGGCATGTAACCCATGTCTCGCACGGCCTCGGCAAGGTCCACGGCTTCCTTCATCGTCGATCCGGGGTGGCTCGAGATCAGATACGGCACCACGTACTGCTTGAGTCCGTACTCGCGGTTCAAGCGTACAAATTTACGGCAGAATGCGTCGTAGACGGCTCGGCTCGGTTTGCCCATCACGGAAAGCACCGCGTCGCTCACGTGCTCGGGTGCTACGCGTAGCTGGCCCGAGACGTGGTGCTCCAGCAGCTCGCGCAAAAACTCGTCCGAGGCATCTGCCATGGTGTAGTCGAAGCGGATGCCGCTGCGCACGAAGACCTTCTTGACGCCCGGCAGCTGGCGCAGGTCGCGCAGCAGCTGGGCGTAGCCGCTCTCGTCGACCACCATGTTCTTGCACACGCTCGGCCACAGGCAGCGCTTGTTCTTGCATACGCCGTGCTTGAGCTGCTTGTCGCAGGCCGGACGGCTAAAGTTGGCCGTCGGTCCGCCCACGTCGTTGATGTAGCCCTTAAACTCGGGATCGCGCGTGAGCAGCTCGGCTTCGCGCATGATCGAGTCGTGGCTGCGCATCTGCAGCACGCGGCCCTGGTGGAAGGTGAGCGCGCAAAACGAGCACTCGCCAAAACAGCCGCGGTTGGAGCTGATCGAAAACTTGATCTCGGCAAAGGCCGGCACGCCGCCCGCCGCGTCGTAATCGGGATGCCAATCGCGTGCGTAGGGGAGTTCGGCAACCTCGTCCATCTCATCGGTGGTGAGCGTCGCCGACGGCGGGTTCTGCACCACATAGACGCTGTTGGGGTAGGGCTCTACCAGGCGATGTCCGGTGATGGGGTCCATATTCTGCTGCTGCACGTTAAAGCTGCGCGCGTAGTTGAGCTTGTCGGCGGTAAGGTCGTCCCAACTGGGCAGCAGGTCGTAGTCGTAGACCTCATCGAGCGAACCCGTGCGGTAGACGGTGCCATTGATATAGGTAATCTGATCGACGGGCAGTCCCGCGTCGAGCGCGTCGGCGATCTCGACAATTGCGTGCTCGCCCATGCCGTAGATGAGGATGTCGGCACCCGAGTCGAGCAGTACCGAGCGCTTGAGCTTGTCCTGCCAGTAGTCGTAGTGGGCCAAGCGACGCAGGCTTGCCTCGATGCCGCCGATGATGATGGGGGCGTCCTTGAATGTCTGGCGGATGAGGTTGGCGTAGACCGTGACGGCACGGTTGGGGCGGTGCCCCTCCTCGCCACCGGGGGTATAGGCGTCGGTGTGGCGGCGGTGCTTGGTCACCGAATAGTGGTTGACCATGGAGTCCATGTTGCCGGCGCTGACGAGAAAGCCCAGGCGCGGCTCGCCGAGCACGGTGATGCTGGCGGGGTCGGTCCAGTCGGGTTGGCAGATGATGCCCACCTTGTAGCCGTGCGCGTCGAGGACGCGGCTGATGATGGCCATGCCAAAGCTGGGATGGTCCACGTAGGCGTCGCCGCAGATGTAGACAAAGTCGCACTGGTCCCAGCCGCGCGCATCCATGTCGGCGCGGCTGACGGGGAGGAACTTATCGCGGCCCGGGCGCCAGGGGCGGACGGGCGCTGCTGGGGTATGCGTGGTGTGCCCACCCTGCGCCTTGCCGCCGCGCTTTTGCTGCTGGCCGCGCTGGGCATGCTTGCCGTGCTGGTTGTGCTGAGCGTCCTGGGGCTTTTTTGCCACGATTCCTCCCGGTGTTTGTATGCTGCACGTAATTGTAACCAGTCTTTTTGGGACGGGGCTAAAAAGACTGGTGGAGTACACGAGGTGTCAGGTGTCGATGCCGCGCCCGCCGTTTGTTTCCAGACGGTGTATCTGCGCGTTGGGGAAGCCGTCTCGCGCGCACGCCATGTTGTCAATGGGTTACAGTATGAACGGCGGCTATGTTTCCGCCAACGCACGAGAGGGTCGTCAACAAGGAGGGCGCACGACGATGCAGCGTGCCAAACAGATATCGGAGTCTATTGAGCTGGGCATCATCTTGGCGCTCGCCGGTGGCTTTATGGACGTTTATTCCTACATTGGGCGCGACCATGTTTTCGCCAACGCGCAGACGGGCAACATCTTGCTGGTGGGCGTGAGCATCTCGGAGGGCAATTGGGCGCTCGCGGGGCGCTATTTCTTCCCTGTGGTGTCGTTTGCCGTGGGCATTATGCTTGCCGACCTGGTACACGAACGGTTTGGCAGCGTGATTCACTGGCGCCAGGTGACGGTGTTTTTTGAAGCCGTCATCTTGCTGGGCGTGAGCTTTATCCCCGGTGGCGGCTACAACTTGCTCGCCAACTGCCTCATCTCGTTTGCCTGCGGTATGCAGGTCGAGAGCTTTCGCAAGATCCACGGTCACGGCATTGCCACGACCATGTGCATCGGTAACCTGCGCAACGCGCTGCAAAACGTGGACGACTACATCATCACCCACAAGCGCGGCTTTTTGGAAAACGGCCTGCTGTACTTTGGCGTGATCTTTACCTTTGTGTTTGGCGCTGTGCTGGGAAACTGGTGTATTGAGCGCATGGGGCTGCACGCTATTGCGGTGGCGAGCGTGCTGCTGTTCGTGGCGTTTGCCATCATGTTTATCGACCGCGAGCGCGACCTGCGTTTTCGCTGGAAGGTTGCGGCCGAGGCTTGGAAAGAGGGCTGCCGAAAGTAACCGAATGCGGCAAAGGGGCTGTCCCTTTGCCAGATAGATCGATAATGGGGAGGGAACGGCCATCTCGGCCGCCCCTTTTTTGGAGTCTTAAGCGCTAAGGTACATGTTTGTAATGACAAGATTTGACGTCAGCAAAGCGTGTTGCTTGAGGCTATAGAATAAAAATGCCATCTTTCCAGCTATGATTATTAGTTAAGGGGATGGACATATGTCAGAGCTTTTTATTCAAAATAAGACGACAGTAATCAAGTTGATAATCAAGGCGGAGAACTGTCCTCTTTATTGCTTTGTAGAGCCTTTCTGAGCAGCTATTCTATTATTAGTCTGGATGAGTCTTGCAACAATTTAGATAGTGTTTCGATATCCTTTTTGAAAGTAGCGTTTACGCAGGAGATGAAAAAGCATAATGCCATTACTGCGGATCATGGACATGGTTTCGAACAATTTGCAGACTATGTAATACAGTTCCAGGAGCCAGAAAAAAACTATCCAGCTCCTGAATGTTGTTACGAACTGCTTTTTGCGATTTATTCGAGATGCTCTTCAATCCGAGCCCTAAGAAGGGCAATGGCTGTAGGTATTCCAATTGCGGCGGCTAATTCGGCTTTATCCAAAACCTGTATGCTAAAGCACGATTGTTTATCACATTGAAGGACGATAACTGAAGATAGCTTCACTTCCCGTTGGCTGAATATATCGTAATCTTCAAATAGGAAGTTACCTTTTATTGTGTAATTCGGTATGTTCGTTACGCACTTCATCTCAAGTCTGTTTAGACCATAATCGAACACCGCAACTTCCTCGTGTTCGATGATGAGCGCAACCCTGGGCATGTTGCTAAAACCGCCGTCGACGACAGTGAAGAGTTTTTCATTTGCATCGTCATAAACGGTATATTTAAGACTCAATAGCTGTCCTAGTGGACCCGTGAACCCATGTTTTTTGATGTTGAGGCTATCTCCCGCTGGGTTGATGAGAGCCAGGGTATGCGGATAAGGGTTACCTTCAATTGAGATTCGATATTCGTTTGTAGCCGTCTTGCTCGATTTAGGACCACTAGCCACCATGTGTCATCGCCTCGATCGAATTGGAACCGTCTTCTGCTTCGTGCGGAGAATTACGCTGTACGTTGCAGTAGATGCAGCTGCAATAACCGCATGGGCAATTTCTAACAAAATGAATGACGTTATTTGCTGCATGCATGTTATTCACTACAAAGTATTTTTTTTTAAACGTATTGTCAAACATATATTGCTAAAACAGAAACAATTTATAGACTGAGTGGTCGTATCCTTTGGGCGATTGCTCCTATAATCTAGCCTTCGCTGCTGTCGGGAGGGAAGGTCTAGGACTCCGTTATCATGTTGAAACGCTTTAACTAATTTGACGTTCTCACGTGTTTTTCGTTTCAAAAGCGTTAGGATGGGACTCATAGCGTGGGGCGTAATGGGTGCCCCGCACACGATGGGAGGCTATCAATGGCTAATCGTTTCGTTCTCAACACCATTTCTTATCATGGTTCCGGCGCCATCAAGGAGATCCCCGGCGAGCTCCAGCGTCGCGGCTACAAGAAGATTTTCGTCTGCTCCGACCCCGATCTGGTCAAGTTTGGCGTTACCGCCAAGGTGACCGACGAGCTCGATGCCGCCGGCATCGCTTGGAGCCTCTACTCCGAGATCAAGCCCAACCCCACTATTCAGAACGTCAAGGACGGCGTCGAGGCCTTCAAGGCCGCCGAGGCTGATGCTATCGTGACCGTCGGTGGCGGCTCCTCCATGGACACTGCCAAGGCCATCGGCATCATCATCAACAACCCCGAGTTCGCCGATGTCCGCAGCCTCGAGGGCGTTGCCCCCACTAAGAACCACGCCGTGTTCACCATCGCCGTGCCGACGACCGCCGGTACCGCTGCTGAGGTGACCATCAACTACGTCATCACCGACCCCGAGAAGGTCCGCAAGTTCGTGTGCGTCGACACCAACGACGCCCCCGAGGTCGCCGTCGTCGACCCCGACATGATGGCTTCCATGCCCGCCGGCCTGACCGCTTCCACCGGCATGGACGCTCTGACCCACGCCATCGAGGGCTACACCACCAAGGGCGCTTGGGAGCTCTCCGACATGTTCCACTTTGAGGCCATCAAGCTGATCAGCGAGAACCTGCGCGACTCCGTTGCCGAGGCCAAGTCCGGCCAGCCCGGCTCCGGCCGCGAGGGCATGGCTCTTGGTCAGTATGTCGCCGGCATGGGCTTCTCTAACGTTGGCCTGGGCATCGATCACGCCATGGCTCACACCCTGTCCGCTCACTACGACACCCCGCACGGCGTCGCTTGCGCCATGCTGCTGCCGATTGCCATGGAGTTCAACAAGCCGGTTTGCGCCGAGCGCCTGGCCAAGGTCGCCGTCGCCATGGGTGTTGACACCACGGGCATGAGCACCGATGAGGCTGCCGACGCCGCTATCGCCGCCGTTAAGCAGCTCTCCGCTGACGTGAACATCCCGCACGTCTGCGAGGCCATGAAGGCTGACGAGATCGAGGTCCTGGCCAAGGACGCCATGGCCGACGCCTGCTTCCCGGGTAACCCGCGCGAGGCGACGCTCGAAGACGTCATCGAGCTCTTCAAGAAGATCTGCCCGGCTGCCTAGCCCAGTTTGGTGGCCCTTCGCCCGTAGGCGTATGGTCTTTTGACTTGCCGCTGGCCCCGCCGCGCTACGCGCGGCGGGGCTTTTTGTGCTGCGTCGATGTCCCGAGACGGGCAAAACCAAGGCATACTGCCCGCTGCGGATAGGTGGTGCACTTCCCAGCGTGCATTTTTGGGAGTATTCAGCAGGCTCTGAAAAATGCATAACGTTTTGAATGGCCCGTAGTGGCCCGCAGGCGCCCATCGACAGCCATTGTGGGCGGGCTATCGATGAGCGGAGGGGGTTGTTACTGAGTTTCTGCTTTGCGACGACCTGCAGCACTGCTGTAACCGCGTCGTTTTGTCGTTCGCGATGGGGTCGTTGGGGCCCACGGTGCTGAATACTCCGTTTTTTGCACGGCCCAAGGTGGGGTACCCTGAGACGAAGCAAAAAGATTCCTCATTTCTATGCAGATACCGATAGGATTTATGCAAGATTGGGATTGTAAGCCGTGCGCGTGCGTAAAATCGGCGGGAGGACGTCTGGAGGTGGCTCGGCTCCCAGAGCCTTGCGCGTGCAGAACGGTTAAAATCGGGACTCGGTCTTAGTTTTGCTTGGAAGGATGCACATGGCTTCTGTAATCGATGCTTCTCTAGAGGAGACGCTCTCCTATATCGCGGGACAGCTTAAGACGCTGACTTCTATTGCTTCGCCTACGGGCTATACCCGTGCGGCGACTGATTATCTAATGGAAACGTTGCGCGATATGGGCTTTGGGCCCGAGCGCTCCAATAAAGGCAACGTGCTGGTTGAGCTTGGTGGTGAGGGTGAGCCGCTCGTGTTGGCGAGCCATGTCGATACCCTGGGCGCCATGGTGCGTTCCATTAAGGACAATGGTCGCCTGCGCCCCACGACCCTCGGCGGGCATCAGTGGTCTACGGCCGATGGCGAGAACTGCACCGTTTATACGCGTGACGGCAAAGTCTTTACGGGTGTGGTCCTCAATACCGAGCCTTCGGCGCACGTTGCCGACGAGCCGGTCAAGACCATCGAGAAGAACATGGAAATCCTGCTCGACGAGAACGTTGACAGCAAGGACGATGTGCTCGAGCTTGGTATTCAGACCGGTGACATCATCGCTATGGACCCGCGCACCACGGTGACGGAGAGCGGCTACATCAAGAGTCGCTTCCTTGACGACAAGCTGTCTGCGTCGATTCTGCTGGGTTTGGCCCGCGCCGTCGCCGCTGGCGAGGTGACGCTCTCGCGCAAGGTGTCGCTGCTCTTTACGGTGTACGAGGAGGTCGGCCACGGCGGTGCCTTTGTGCCGGCTGACACGCGCGAGATGATCAGCGTGGACATGGGCTGCGTGGGCGACGACCTGGGCTGCACCGAGCGCATGGTTTCGATTTGCGCCAAGGATTCGGGCGGTCCGTACAACTACGACCTGGTAACCACGCTGTCCAATATCGCGCGCGAGCTGGAGCTCGATTACGCCATCGACGTGTACCCGCATTACGGCTCGGACGTCGAGGCCACGCTTTCTGCCGGCTACGACATCCGTCACGGCCTGATCGGCCCCGGCGTGTACGCGAGCCACAACTACGAGCGCAGCCACATCGACGGCGTGCGCAATACCTACGAGCTGGTTCGCGCCTACGTTCAGCGCTAGGGGAGCAGCTTGCGACTCGGCTGACCAATCGCTAAGGCCTGATTTCTCGGGCTTTTTTTCGCTTTGGGTCGTTTAGTATTACGATATATATAATCTATTAACTAAACGTATCAATTACTTAACGAGGTGAAGTGGTGTATGGATACGTCTGAGTACTTGTCTATGGGTGATGCTGCCCGCTTGCTGGGCGTTACGAAAGCCCGCATATCTCAACTTGCCGCATCGGGAACGCTCGCGTGCGATATTGTGGGCGGACGGAAGATGGTCGAGTACAATTCCGCGGTCGCTTATCAAAAGGTCCGCAAACGTGGACGCCGTCCTGCGGCCGATGTGGGGCGCAAGTTTACGCTGATGTCGGCCGATTACGAGGTTGCGCGTGTCTCATTTGATCCGTCGCGCGAATTTCCCTTCGAAATCGCGGAGGTCCTCGATGCACAACGAATGCCGTTTGGCACGTGCTCGAGCTCTTCTCCTACGGTGAATAAACGGGAGCTCAACGTGTGGTGGAGCCATCGGTCTGTGCCCGATGTTCGCCCCGGACTCGTCTCGCGCTATCGTGAACTGGGAATTGCCAGTGGCATCGAGGCCCCGGTTCAGTGCCTGGGCCTCTCGCTTTCGGATTGTTATTGGCTGCGGCCGGCCGATTGCGCCGAACTCAAATGGCAAAACATCAATTACTTCGAGAATGATTTTGAGCGATCGGCGCCCGAAGAGCGTTCGGGTTGGCTGGAAGGCATCGGTCTTAAAAATCCTGATAACACGTCCGAGGGCAAGCTCCCTAAATCGTGGATGATCCGAAACGGCATTCGCGTTTTGGCTAAAGGTTACGGCATGGACGATCAGCGTCCCTTTAACGAGGCGGTTGCAACGGCTCTACATCGTCGCTTGCTGTCGGAGGGCGAATTTGTTCCTTATACGGTTGAGCGGATGTTCAATGGCCCTGTGTGTCTGTGCGACAACTTTCTTGACGGCCGCGAGGAATACGTTTCGGCTGTTTACGTTAAGGGCGCACTTGGTAGCCAGCGGGGAAACTCGACATATGACCGGTACTGCCGCTTCCTTGGTAAGCATGGAGCAGACGAGGCTGCCGTGAGAAGGTCTATGTCGCAGATGATTGTCTGCGATGCCCTTTTGGCCAACAGCGATCGCCATTGGCGAAACTTCGGCATCATCCGCAATGTCGACACCCTGGAGATAAGGCCTGCTCCGCTGTTCGATAGCGGCAACTGCCTGTGGTACAACGTACCAACTGCCGTGCTCGCGGCTGGGGAGTTTGGGTTTTCCGCTAAGCCGTTTGGGCCCGACCCTTCCGCCCAGCTGGCGCTTGCGGACTCACTCGATTGGTTCGACGCATCGAGACTGGACGGATTTGTTGATGAGGCGATCGTGATTCTTTCGCAGAGCGAATGGACCACAGCGGAGGGCCGGCTCGAGTCCATTTGCCGCGGCCTCGAGCGTCGCGTAATCGAGGTTGGTGCCGCTGTTGAGGTACTTCGACACGTGCAGCGATAATCCTGCGGCTACCTGATGGCGGCAGTTACCGTGCCGCCGCCCAGGACGACGTCGCCGCGATAGATAACGACGGCCTGACCGGGGGCGATGGCTCGCTGCGGCTCGTCAAAGGTCAGAAGCATCTGTCCATCGGCACCACGTGTAAGGGTCGCTGCCTGGTCCTTTTGACGGTAGCGGTACTTGGTGCCCACGCGAATGCCGCCGGACGTGAGCTCTGCCTCCATGCGGTCGGCAGGGGCACTCCAAATCCAGTCGTTGGCCGTGAGTGCTGTCGCCGTCAGGTCCTCAGCCTCGCCCAGATGCACAATGTTGTTGGCGGCATCGACGCCCGTTACATACACGGGGCGCGCCATCGCGACGCCCAGGCCCTTGCGCTGGCCGACGGTATAGCGCAGTGCGCCGTTGTGGCGTCCGACCACGCTGCCATCGCGCCATACAATATCGCCCGGCTCGGCGGCATGCCCGCAGCGGCGCTCGATATAGCCCGCGTAGTCGCCGTCCGCGATAAAGCAGATATCCTCGCTCTCGGCCTTCTTGGCGTTGATGAAGACCTGCTCGGCGGCAATGCGGCGTACGTCGCGCTCTTTGTCCAACCCTGCCAGTGGAAAGATTGTGCGTGCCAGGCGCTCTTGCGTGAGCGAATACAAAAAGTAACTCTGGTCCTTCTTGGAGTCTTCGCCGCGGTGCAGCTGCCAGGTGCCATCGGACGCTTGGCTCGTTTTGGCGTAATGGCCCGTGGCAATGTAGTCGCAGCCCATATCGAGCGCCGCGTCGAGCAGCGCGCCAAACTTAATATGGCGGTTGCAGATAATGCACGGGTTGGGCGTCAGCCCTTCCTGATAGGCAGTCACGAAGCGCTCGATAACGTTGCGGTCGAAGGCCTGCTGCAGGTCGAGCACATGGTGAGGTATTCCCAGGCGATCGGCGACGGCCTTTGCATCGGTGATGTCGCGGTCGACCTTGCTCATGCCCGTGACGGGATCGGGCGCAGGGCAGGTGAGGCGCATGGTGGCACCGACGCATTCGTAGCCTTGGCGCTTGAGCAGATAAGCAGTCACGCTGGAATCGACGCCGCCGCTCATGGCGACGAGCACGCGCTTGTTGTGCATGGGGAGGTTCTCCTTGGTGGCATGTGGCCAAAAAGAAAAGCGGCGCGGGAGGCTGGTTCCGCGCCGCAGACATTGTAGCAAGTTCGGAAGTCTCGTGGGACACCCTGAGGGATGGGCTCAGACCGCCGGGAGAGAGAGGAGGCAGGTTCGTCCCTGAGCTCAACCTATGGGAAAAAAGCTCTAGTCCTGGAACAGTGCCGTGGACAGGTAGCGCTCACCGGTATCGGCGAGCAGTGCCACGATGGTCTTGCCCTCGTTCTCGGGGCGCTTGGCCAGCTGCAGCGCGGCCCACACGGCGGCACCGGACGAAATGCCCACGAGCACGCCCTCCTTGTGGCCCACGGCGCGGCCGGTGGCAAAGGCGTCGTCGTTCTCGACGGGGATGATCTCGTCATAGACCTGGGTGTCGAGGACGTCGGGCACAAAGCCGGCACCGATGCCCTGGATCTTGTGCGGACCGGCCTGGCCCTTGGAGAGTACCGGGGAGGTGGCGGGCTCGACGGCGACAACCTGAATCTCGGGGTTCTGCTCCTTGAGGAACTCGCCCACACCGGTCACGGTGCCGCCGGTGCCAACGCCGGCGACGAAGATGTCGACCTTGCCGTCGGTGTCGTTCCAGATCTCGGGGCCGGTCGTGGCCTTATGGATGGCGGGGTTGGCGGGGTTCACAAACTGGCCGGCGATTATGCTGTTGGGGGTCTCCCTCTGCAGCTCCTCGGCCCTGGCGATGGCGCCCTTCATGCCCTTGGAGCCGTCGGTGAGCACGAGCTGTGCGCCGTATGCCTGCATAAGCTTGCGGCGCTCGACGGACATGGTCTCGGGCATGGTGATGATCACCTTGTAGCCGCGAGCCGCCGCCACCGAGGCGATACCGACGCCGGTGTTGCCGCTCGTGGGCTCGATGATGGTATAGTCGCCGCCGCGCACGAGCTTGCCGGCCTTCTCGGCCTCGTCAATCATGTTCTTGGCGACGCGGTCTTTGACGGACCCGGCGGGGTTGAAGTATTCCAATTTGACGAGCACGCGGGCCTTAAGGTCCTCATCGGCCTCAAAGTGAGTGAGCTCCAAAAGCGGGGTGTGGCCGATAAGCTGATCGATGGACGTATAAACCTTGCTCATGGTGAACCTCCAAGTGTTCAAATGACTGGATACCGTGTAGTTTTACGGTGGCCTAGTAGCTAAACCCATAAACCTTATAGGTTGTTCGTTTAGCTGTTGGCAAGCATAGTAGACACTAAAGCCTAGTAATGCAATAGGAAATAGAAGATTATTGCGAGTCGATTAACCATCTTGACCGGAACGGGTATTTCCAAAGCCAATTTTTCGGCTAGAATTTCAACGGATTAAAAGACCGAAAGGCAGCACTATATATGTTGGTTTCTACTAAGGGCAGGTACGCCCTGCGCGTTATGGTTGACCTGGCCGAGCACCAGGCGGCCGGTCGCATCCCGCTCAAAGAGATCGCGGCGCGACAGGGGATTTCCGAGAAATATCTCGAGAACATCTTGGCTACGCTCGTGCGCGCCAACATGCTCTCGGGCATGCGTGGCAAGGGCGGCGGCTACGTGCTCACGCGCCCGCCCGAGCAGTACACGGTGGGAGAGATCTTGCGCCTGACCGAGGGCAGCCTGGCGCCGGTCGCCTGCCTGGATGGCGACTGCAAGGGCTGCTCGCGATCTGATGAGTGCCCTACGCTCGACGTGTGGAAGAACCTGGACAAGCTCATCAACGATTACCTCGATGGTGTGACGCTCGATGCGCTCGTCGCCCCCAACGGGGGCTACGACTACGTCATCTAGCCCCACCAGCCATTTGGGGACGGGGTAGAAATGGTAGATTTTCTTGTCCTCTGAGGCTTGACAAAGGCGAAGGCCGTCCATCGTTGCGATGGACGGCCTTCGTTTTGGCGTGTTATGGCGGTCCGTATCCGGTTGCTTTAGTTCCTGGCGATGCTGTCGAAGATGCTTCGAGTGATGGACACCAAAATGCTACCCATAAAGGCCGACCCAAAGCTGGCAATGGAGATGCCCGCGCCCAGCAGATTTACCGATAGGTAGCTGGCAAGCTCGAGCATAAAGCTGTTGACTACAAGCTGAAAGATACCCAGCGTGATAATGGTGAGCGGCAGCGAGATGACCGTCAGGAGCGGCTTGACGAGCGAGTCGACGATGTTGAGGAACAGTCCCACAAAGGCAAAACAGACCCAGGCGTCGGCCATGCCGAAGGGCTGAATGCCGGGAACGAGGAACGTGGCGATCGCGATAGCGATTGAGGTCAAAAGCCAGTTGAGCAAGAAGCGCATGGTGGGTTCCTTTCCGGTGCGCGTGACGTGTTGGTGGCGCGTAAGCTCGTTTGCCGCGGCGAACCGGATGGTTGCCTTGGCGTGCGCCTCTGCGTTGGGCGCCCATTGTCTCAGATATTCGTGGAGCTTGCGTGCGCATTCGGTTTCAAAACGGCGTTCGTCCTAAAAAACGCGCCGCTGACAGAGAGTCTTGTCACTTTAGTTTGGTGGTGTGCTAAACTGCTACGGGCAAAAGCCACATGCGTTGCCCTATTGCATAGAGTGGGCGAACGATGCCCGGTGCCAGTATCAACTTCGATGCCTTTTGGCGGGTTTGGCGGTGATCGATGAATATCGAGAACATGTTTGACAAGCCTGATGTCAAGCAGCTAGTCCACGCATTTAGTCTTTTGGACGACGAGAAAGATATCCAAGCGTTTTTGACCGATATCTGCACGCCGCGCGAGATTTGCGATCTATCGCAGCGTCTGCAGGTCGCGCGCTACCTGGACGAGGGCGAGCCCTATGTCGAGGTTCAGGTCCGTACCGGCGCTTCGTCCACCACGGTGAGCCGTGTATCCAAGGCGCTCAACGGCGAGTACGGTGGCTACCGCAAGATCCTCATTAAGCTGGAGGATGGCGAATAGGCCGCGGCAAAACGAATTGTGAAAAACCGCTCCTCCGGGGGCGGTTTTTATATGCCGAATAATTGGTGCAAAGCGACTTGTCTCCAAAGCGCCAAAAGATGAAGCTGCGGTGACAATGTGTCCGCTTGGGCGGGTAGGATGGATGCATTGATTATTGCGAACAGTTTGAGTGGAGGACCATGCCCGTTCGAATCTATACCACTAATGCCGGCACGGATTTGAGCGATGCCGAGTCGGCGCTGCTTGCCGACCTTATTGCCCGCCACGGGCGTGCCGTGCTGCTGGCGCCAACGTTTGCCGAGCTCGACCTGTGCCGTCATGATGCGGCGGAAGCTGGCGTTTCGCTGGGCATCGATTACAAGACGCCCGCGTCGTGGCTTCGCTCGCTTTGGGAGCTTTTGGGCGACGGGCGCGGTTTCGTCGACAACCTGCAGCGCCAGATGCTGTTTTCGGACATGGTCACGCGTCTCGATGATGTCGACCTGCAGCCGCTTTCGCGCAGCCAGGGCACGGTGCGCATGCTTGCGCGCATGGCCCGCGATGTGCTGCCAGGTGTGGCGGGGACAGCTGCCGAGCGATGCCGTGGCAACAATTGCCGGCCTGAGTCAAAAAGCGATGCCGAGGCTCGTTTGTTCGAGCTTTTGCGTGCCTACGCGGGCGGTTTGGACCGTCGAGATATGGTCGAGCCCTGCGAGGCGGCTGACATTATGGCCAGCGCTCTGGCCGATAATCTGCCGGCGTGCGCCCGTGCCGTCTGTGTACGCGGCGTCACGTTGTTTACGCACAGTCTGCTCGAGCTGCTGTCTGCTGTGGCGAACAGTGGGGGAGAGGTCGTCGTGCTGCTTGCTCGCGAGCAGGCGGCGATGCGCGAGGAACTTGCCGCGGCATTTGATGCCAGCGGTGTGCTGTTTGAGGTCGCTTCGCTGGGGGAGGACGCCGTCGCGTCTGATGCCGCTTGTGGAGCTACCGCTCAGCCTGCCTTTATTGAGGTCTCCGGCCCCCACGCCCGCGCTCATGCTTATGCGGACGCAATTGATGATCTGGTAAAAGCGCGCCAGGGTTTCGGGGTCGACGATACCGCCGACCCCGTACGCGTGCTCGTTGTTTCTGCCCGGGCACCCCAGCTGTTCGGTGAGCTCGCCTCTCGTCTGGCGGCTCGTCATATCGCTGCCGAGACAACTGAATTCACGGCGTTTTCCCAATCCATTGCGGGCAGGCAGTTTGCGGCGCTTGCCAGCTTGATCGAGCGCATGAAGGCGGCCGATGAGGGTGTGGCGTCAAAGACCGAGTGGTGGCCCGCGCCTGAGCTTACCGACTGGATCTACAGTCCGCTTTCGGGCGCTGATGCCGCCAGTGCCCGTATCTTCGATAAGAATATGCGTCTCTCGCGTAGCAAGACTACCGCGGGCGTTAAGAGCCTGCTGCAGAGCGTGCAAGGCCAGGTGAGGGGCGCACGCAAGGCGGCGAGCGACGAAAGCTGGTTTAAGAACGTACCGTGTGTGGTCTCGGACGTGTTCCAGGCACTGTGGCGCGACAAGCCCGTGACGGCGCTCAAGGCCATGCTTGCCGTTGCCGCGGCGTTGCCCGATCGCTCGCTGGGCAGCCTGGATGGCCAAGCTCGTCGCCAAGCGGAGACGGCCCTGCTGCGCCACGCCATCGACATCCTTATGAATGGCGCCCGCGCGCTCGACGTTTCGCAGGCCGCGACCGTGCCCGTGCTCGATGGCATTCGCACCAAGGTGGACAAGCGTAGCACCGCCTACGATTACGAGGCCTACGAGGTTGACGGTGCGCCACGTGCCCAGGTTCGCTTTGCCTCGCTTGCCGATGCGGCGGTTCTGCGCCCCGGCAGCTACGATGCCGTGCTGTTTGCCGATGTCGATCTGGACAGCTATCCGCTCTCACACGAGGAAGGACCGCTGGCAACGTTGGCTGCGAGCCTTGGTCGCGAGGACGTGACGCTTGAGCCTGCGGCCTTGTTGCGCGTGCGCTTTGGCCACGCGATGCAGGCGGCACGTGGCCCGGTTGCGCTTGCGCGCGTGACGCACGATCGCCAGGCGCGCGAGTGCTATCCGGCTGCCGTGTGGACCGAGTTGCGGGCGCATGCCGAGGCCACCGGTGCCGCTCAGGTGACATGCGTGGGCGAGGGCGATATCGTAGGTGATTTTGACCCTGCAGCCGGCAAGGGCCTCAAGCGCGAGCGCGTGGCATGCGAGGCTCCTCAGCATTTGAGCGAGGCGGCTGTGCCATATCTGGTCTTGCGCCGTCGGGACGGCGAGGGCGAGGACGCGCCGCTTGTACCGCGTCTGACGTCTGCCTCGCAGATCGAGGCCTATTCCACCTGCCCGCTGTGCTGGTTCGTCTCGTATCGCGTTAAGCCCCAGTCTATCGACGCGGGTTTTGGCAACATGGAGAAGGGCAACTTTGTCCACGATGTGCTGGAACATCTGCATGCCCGCTTGCCCCAAGAGGGCATGGAGCGTGTGACGCCCGAAAACCTGCCGCGTGCGCAGGAGCTGCTGCACGAGGTCTTTGCCGAGACCTTGGCCGAGCACGCCGGCAAGCGTGGCAACGAGGGCCCGCTGGTGCCGCTCTCTGCGGTGGAGGAGCGTCAGGTGGCCGAGATTTTGCCGCAGCTGGAGGGCGTGCTTGCCTACGAGTCCGAGGCGCTTGCCCCCTTCGCTCCGCGCTACCTGGAGTTTGCGTTCAACGAGCTCCAGGTCGAGTATGCCGGCTGGCCGCTCGGCGGGCGCATCGACCGCGTGGATGTGGATGCCGAGAATCGCGCTGTGGTGATTGACTACAAGCATCGCACGGGCGTTGAGGAGTTTAAGCTCGCCGACCCCACGGTGCGCGACGAGGAATCGGGCGAGGCCCCCATCGACGATCCGCGCTGGTTGCCGCCACATACCCAAACGCTCATCTACGCCCAGGCCATGCGCCGGGCGCTGGATTTGGATACCCGTGCGGCGCTCTATTTTTCGACCAAGGGCGGCAAGCCGGCGTTGCGCGGTGCCGCGAGCGCCGAGCTGCTCGAGGAGGAGCGTGGCGACGGTCGCATCCCGGGCCTTAAGAAAGGTTTCCCCGGCGAGGGTGGCAGCATGGACTTCGACGCCCTGCTCGATCGCGTGGAGGCCGGCATCGCCGAGCGCTTGCGCGAACTCGAGGCGGGCAACGTCACTGCTGTCGACCCGGCGTCGACGCAGGCCGCGCATGCCCGCTGCTCGTATAACCACGAAGGAACGTTTGTAAGGAGGGACGTGTAGACCATGGATTTTTCGACCTTGATGCCGCAACAGCTGCAGATCGTCAAGACGCTCGACCGTCCGCTGTTTGTCTCGGCGGGCGCCGGTTCGGGCAAGACCTTTACCCTCACGCGCCGCATCGTCTACGCGCTCTCGCCCGAATCCGGTCCGTTCGTCGAGCATCTGGACCAGGTGCTCGCCATTACCTTTACCAAAGATGCCGCGGCCGAGATTCGCGACCGCGTGCGCCGTACGCTTATCGACGAGGGCATGGACGAGGAAGCGCTGACCGTCGACGACGCGTGGATCTCGACCATTCACGGCATGTGCTCGCGTATCCTGCGCGCACACGCGTTGGAGCTGGGCATCGATCCCGAGTTCACGGTGCTCACCGATACCGACGAGCTCATGGACCAGGCTGTTGAGCATGTGCTGGCCCGCGCGACGGCGCCCGATGCCGCCCCCGAGCTCGCGGCATCGCTCAAGGCCCTTTACGCCTGGTATCCCATGGCGGGCGAGGGCGGCCCCTTTGGCGCCGGCACGACCATCAAGGGTCTGGTGCGCGACCTGCTGGAGCTCTCGAGCCAGCTGCCGGGCGGTATGGACGACGTGTGCGTGGCGCGCGGCCAGGCCGATACCTCGGCGCTCGCCGATGCCTATCGCGCGGCGCTGGGCGCAAGCAAGGCCGCGACCGAGAAGGCGCAGACGGCGCTCGACGCCATCGACGCGTTCGAGGCGAGCGGCAAGACCATGGTCGATGCGGCGCGACTCATGATGTCGTGCACCATGCCGCGCGCGAGCAAGGCGTTCCCCAAGGAGCAGGTCGAGCTGCTCAAGGCCGAGGCCGCCGATGCATTTATCAATATCGTGCTTGCCTGCGGTGGCCCCGCGCTCGATGCACTGGTGGGCTTGGCCCGCTCTGTAGAGGCCGAGTATCGCGCACTGAAGGCTGCCCAGTCCGCCCTCGATAATAACGACCTGCTGCGCATGGCCTACGAGGCCCTGCGCGATTACCCTGCCATTCGTGCTGCGTACGAGGGCCGCTTTAAGATGGTCATGATCGACGAGTTCCAGGATACCGATCAGATGCAGGTCGATCTAATCCGCTACCTGACGGGTGCGGGGGAGCGCGCGCTGTGCACCGTGGGCGATGCGCAGCAGTCGATCTATCGCTTCCGCGGCGCCGAGGTCGAGGTGTTCCGTCGCCAGGAGCGCAAAGTGGGATCGACGGCGTCGTCGGAGACGGTTGCCACGTCCGATGCCCCCGCCGGCGAGCTCGTCAAGCTCGTCCGCAACTTCCGCAGCCACGACGAGGTGCTGCGCTATGTGGCCCGCGTCTTCGACGGCGATAACGGCGGCCTGATGCAGGGCTTTTTGGATCTTGAGGCGAGCGACGGCCGCAAGGACACGCTGGTGGCAGACGCCTCGCGCCGCCAGGCCCTCTTTGTTGTCGGCGGCAGTACGCAAGAGCGCACACAGGCCAAGGCCCGCGCGATCGCGGAGCGATTCCGCGCGCTTGCCGATGCCGGCCAGCCCCAGGGCGGCATGGTGCTGCTGCTGGGCCGCATGACCAACGCAGACGTCTACGCACAGGCCTTCCGCGACCAGGGGCTCGACTGCGTCATCGCGGGCGGCTCGGTCTTTGCGCAGGCTGCCGAGGTGCAGACGGTGCGCGCCCTGGTTTGCGCGCTCGCCAATCCGGCCGATACGGCGCAGGGCCTTATGCCGCTGCTCGCCTCGCCGATGTTTGCGCTCGGCGCCCAGGAGTTTTTGGCGCTGGCGACCAAACTCGACGATCAGACGGGCGAGACGTCGCGCCGGAATATCGACGTGGGCATCATGAGCGATTCCGATGTGCCGGGCTTGCAGGGCTTGCCGCTCGTGACGCGCGCCCGCGAGGTACTGCGGTATGCGCTTCGTCGCGTGGGCCGCGATTCGTTCGCCGCCATCGCGCGCGACGTGGTCAACGCCTCCGGCTGGTTTGTGCGTCTGGCACAGCGTGGTCCCGAGGGCAAAGCCATTGCCGCCAACGTGCTCAAGGCGCTCGACGCCGTGGCCGAGGCGGAGGCCGAGTTCGGTAACTCGCCGCGTTCCATCGCGCTGGCTTTCGACCGCTTCTTGGCGGGCAAGGAAGCCCCGGGTGCCCTCAACGAGGAGGGTGACGGCGCGGTGCGCATCATGACGGTGCACGCCTCCAAGGGTCTGGAATATCCGGTCGTGGCGGTCTCCGAGTGCTTTGGCGTGCGTAAGTCCTCGGGTGCGGCACAGATGGGTCGCGTTGAGGGCGGAGCGCAGGTCGTGGCGCTGCCGGTACGCTTCGACGGCGTTAAGCTCGCCGACGGAACCTTTGTGAAGGGCGATGACGTTAAAAAGCAGTTTGAGCATGCGTTTAAGGGTAAGGGCACGTCGCTATGGTTGCCGCCGGAGCTCATGGAGGATGTCTGCGCGACGGGTTCTCCCGCCGAGGCATTTGCTCGCCTGCGCAACGACGACCTGCAGCTTTCGCTCGAGGAGCGGGCCCGCTTGCTCTATGTTGCCATGACGCGTGCGCGCGAGCTGGTGATTTTGGCGATGGATGCCGGCGTGAGCCGTGGCAAGGTGACGGCGCCGACCTTCGACGTCGAGACCGATCTGACCTACGACGTGCTGCGCCGTATTTTGCCGACCGACGCTCTGGACATGCCGCAGCTCGATGCCGACCGCCTGGTGTTCGACAACTCCAAGTCGGGCGACTACGAGCTCATTTCGCTCGCGGACTTTACCTTTGGTGAGCAGGCGTTTGAGGCCAACGCTTCGCTGGATGCCGAGGGCAGGCTTGTCCGTGGCGATACCGATGTCGCCGATAATGCTGCGCACTCAACCGTGCCCGGTCCTGCCGACCCCAAGCCCGATTCGTTTGAACTCGTATATCCCCAGGCGGCGGGCGTGCGCATGGGTGCGTGTCCGTTCCCGGTGCGTGATTCGTACAGCTATTCGTCGATCGCCGCGGCGCTCCATGCCGAGACGGAAGACCGTGCCGCCGAGGCGCGTGTTCCCATGGACGAGGCAGGCGACGATGCCGAGTCGGATGGCTCGGAGATAGCCGATGCAGACGTGGCTGCTGTCGAGCCCGCCGGCAACCCCATGGCACTGGGTTCGGCGTTCCATGCCGCCTGCCAGTGGCTCATCGAGATGGGTGCCGATGCGCTGCCCGCTGAGCGTGCCGATGCGCTGACGCGCCTGTGGTGCCTGACGCCGGAGCAGCGCGAGCGTTTTGACGTTGCCCTGAATCGCTGGCTCAGGTCGTCGGTCCGTGCCGAGCTTCTTGCCTGGCCGTGCGTCCGTGCCGAAGTGCCGTTCTTCTCGCTGGGCTGCGAGGACAAGGACATTGCCCGCTACGGTGCCTATGCCGAGGGCGCCATCGATGCGCTGGCGACCGACCCGGCCGATCCGTCACGCGCACTGGTCATCGATTACAAGACGGGTGGCACGCCGGATGAGACACCCGACCAGCTGTTCGAGAAGCACGCCCTGCAGGCGCGCGTCTATTCGGATGTTCTGCATAAGGCGGGCTTTAAGACGGTGACCGTCAAGTTCGTCCGCGTGGAGCAGGCCGATCCGACCCTCTTCGTCGAACCCGCCGAACCTCAAGTGGTCACCTACAATCTCTAGCCCTCAACAACGTGCGGTGGGATCCCTCCCGATTCCACCGCAGCTCAAGGGTAGCTAATTTGGGACGGGGCTATTTTAGCTACCCCCATACATCGGTTGAGATGTGTTCCGACCCCGACTCGTTCGCCGTCAGTCAAAGGGTAGCTAAAAAGCCCCGTCCCAAATTAGCTACCCGTGTGGGTTTGGCTAGGTTCGGGCGCTGTCCGTGCCGTGGGGTAAAATCGTTCAGTCAGAACACGAACCCGCATCGGAGCTCATCACATGGCATTCGTCCATCTGCACAATCACACTGTTTTCTCCATGCTCGACGGCGCAACCCGTATCCAGGATATGGTCAACCGTGCCGTTGAGCTGGGCATGCCCGCCGTGGCCATTACCGACCACGGCTACATGTATGGCGTGCCCGACCTGGCGCTGGCCTGCGACGCCGTCAACCACAACACGCCCGAGTACAAAACCTGGAGCCACGACAAGGCCTTCTTGGAAAAGGACCGCCGCGACGAGCTCGTGGAGCCCGATCCCGTGGCAAACCCGCGCGAGCATGCCCAGTATGTGAAGGACATGGCCATGTGGGACGAGAAGGGCAATATCGACGAGCTCAAGCCGCCTCTGGTCATCAAGCCCATCTTTGGGTGCGAGGTCTACTTTACGCCGGACGAGACCCTTGCCCGCGACCACAAACCCGAGCTCTACCACATGATCCTTCTGGCCAAGGACCAGGAGGGCTACGTCAACCTGATGCAAACGGTCTCCGAGGCCGCCGTGCAGGGCTTTTACTACAAGCCGCGCGTGACGCTCGACAACCTGCGCCGCCACGCCAAGGGCATGATCTGCACCAGCGCCTGCATCGCGGGCATCATCCCCAAATACATCGACCGCGGTGACATGGAAGGCGCCATCAAGTGGGCCGAGACCTTCCGCGATACCTTCGAGCCTGGTGACTTCTACATCGAGATCCAGGAACACGGCATTACCACCGATAACGGCCTGACCGACGAGCAGATGGACCGCACGCTCATTGATATCGCCAAACAGGTGGGCGTCAAGGTCATCGCCACCAACGACTTCCACTACCTGCGCCGCGAGGACGCGCCCGTGCAGGACGTCATCATGTGCATCGGCATGAACGCCAAGGTCGACGACCCCAACCGCATGCGCATGACCGGCTCGGAGTTTTACATGAAGACCGAGGAGGAGATGCGGGCGATGTTCCCGTATTGCCCCGAGGCCTGCGACAACACGCTCGAGATCGCCGACAAGTGCTACGTTGAGCTGGACTGGGACTCCATCATCCTGCCGCGCTTCCCGCTGCTCGATCCCGGCGAGACGCACGAGAGCCAGTTCCGCCGCGAGTGCGAGAAGGGCCTGCGCCAGCACTACGGTGACGACTGGGCCACGCGCGAGATCGGTGGCGTCAACATCAAAGAGCGCTTTGAGTACGAATACAAGGTCATTTGCGACAAGGGCTTTGCCGCCTACTTTTTGATCGTCGCCGAGTACGTGCAATGGGCCAAGGACAACGGCATCGGCGTCGGCCCCGGCCGTGGCTCGGCCGCCGGCGCTATCGTCGCCTACGCCATGAACATCACCGCGTTCGACCCGCTCGAGAACGGTCTGATGTTCGAGAGGTTCCTGTCCCCGCAGCGTACCGAGATGCCCGATATCGATATGGACTTCGACGATGAGCGGCGTCTCGAGGTCGTGGAGCACGTTCGCCAGCTCTACGGTCCCGAGAAGGTCACCCACGTCATCACCTACTCGACCATTAAGGCCAAGCAGGCTATCAACGACGCCGCGCGCGTCCTGGACTACCCGGTCTACATGGGCCAGCGCCTGTCCAAGATGGTCTCGAGCGACCCCAAGGTCAAGCTCAAGCAGGTGCTCGAAAAACAACCCGGCAAAGAGGATCTGTTTAACCCCGACTTTGCCGAGGCCTATAAAAAGGACGACGACGCCCGCCGCATTATCGACACGGCGCTCTCGATCGAGGGCCTCACCCGTGGCGAGGGCGTGCATGCGTGCGCCGTTCTGATCTGCCGCGACCCCGTCAACGAGCACGTGCCCACCAAGCTCGACACCAAGGGCGGCGTCGAGATTACCCAGTACGAGGGCCATACCGTTGCCGACATGGGCCTGCTCAAGATGGACTTCTTGGGCCTGCGTACGCTGACGGTTATCTCCAAGGCCAAGGCAAACATCAAAAAGAACTTCGGCATCGACATCAAAGAGGAAGAGATTCCCTTTGACGATCCCGAGATCTTTAAGCTCATGGGCTCCGGCCACACCGCCGGCGTCTTCCAGGTCGAGTCCGCCGGCATGACGGCCACGATCAAGAACATGAAGCCCACCGAGTACAAGCACGTCGTGGCATTGATCGCCCTATACCGCCCGGGCCCGCTGGGCGCCGGCATGGTTTCGTCCTACATCAACCGTATGAACGGCAAGGAGCCGGCCGTCTCCTACGACGACCGTCTGGACGACATCCTGGGCGAAACCTACGGCACCATGGTCTACCAGGAGCAGGTTATGCTCATCTCCGTCGAGATGTGCGGCTTCTCCAAGGGCGAATCGGACTCGCGTATCCGTAAGCCCGTGGCTAAGAAGAAGATCAAGCTGCTCACGTCGACGGTGCTCCACTGGGAGGATGGCTCGGACGAGACCACCTACGACCACTGGATGAACGGCGCCATCAAGAACAACTACACGCGCGAGGTCGCCCAGAAGATTTGGGACGATGTTCTCGAGTTCGCGTCCTACGCCTTTAACAAGTCGCACTCCGCCGGCTACGCCATTCTGGTTATGCAGACGGCGTGGCTCAAGGCGCACTATCCGCACGAGTACATGGCGGCCGTCCTGACGTCCTATACGGGCAAGACCGACAAGATCGTGCACTACGTCTCGGCATGCCGTCACGACGGCATCCCCGTGCTTTCGCCAGATGTCAACGAGTCCGGTACCGAGTTCACGGCTACCAAGGAAGGTGTGCGCTTTGGTCTGGCCGGCATCCGCGGCGTGGGCACCGGCGTGGCGCAGACGATTATCGCCGAGCGCGAGGCGGGCGGTCCGTTTAAGACGCTGCATGACTTTGTCGAGCGCGTGGACTCGAGCCAGGCCAACCGTCGCGTGATCGAATCGCTCATCAAGGCAGGTGCCTTCGACTCCACGGGGTATCCGCGTCGTCAGATGATGCACTTTGTGGACAAGAACAACCCCGAGAACATCATCGATGCCGCGGCAAAGCGCCAGAAGGATCGTGCGAGCGGCCAGACGTCGTTCTTCGATATGTTTGGCGACGTTGAGGGCTCGGGCTTTGAGGTGAGCGTACCCGATCCGGATGGCCAGGAATGGGACCGCCACCTTAAGCTGAGCCAGGAGAAGGAGGTTCTGGGCATCTATGTCTCGGACCACCCGCTGCGCCCGTTTGAGTATGCGCTCAGCAAAGCGCGCGACTTCTCGTTCTCGCAGATCGACACCGGCTACGAGGTGCAAAACCCCACGGGCGGCACCATCAACCAGGAAATTCCCGAGGGCAAGGCGCTGTGGTGGGCCGGTATGGTCTCGAGCGTGTCCAAGCGCGTGACCAAAAACGGCGACCCCATGGGCATCGTGCAGCTCGAGGACATGGAAGGCGAGGCCACGGTCGTGGTGTTCCCCAAGACCTTCAAGGAGGCAGAGGGGTATCTGTACGGCGAGGTCGATCCCGAGACCGGCGCGCAGCTGTCCGACGCGTTTGTGCGCATTAAGGGCAAGCTCGAGCGCTCGGACCGCGGCGACCAGATCATCGCACAGGAGATCGTGCCGCTTGAGCTCAACGAGGAGAACAACAAGCCCAAGGTGTTTGAGGTCATGGTGCCCAACAGTCGCTTTAGCCAGGGCAACATGGCGCGTCTTGCCACGGTGCTCACCGCCAACCCGGGCGGCGACCGCGTAGAGATCTTTATCGAGCAGGCGGACGGGCGCGTGCTGCGTGCCGAGGTACCTGCTAAGGTCAACGCACGCTCGATTCCGCTGTTGGCCGAGGCCAAGGCCATCGTGGGTAACCAAGGTCGCGTGACGGTGATCTAAGGACGCCGTTGGCGGGGTAGCTAATTTGGGACGGGGCTTTTTTAGCTACCCTTTGGCTGACGGCGAATGAGTCGGGGTCGGAACACATCTCAACCGACATATGGGGGTAGCTAAAATAGCCCCGTCCCAAATTAGCTACCCCGGGCGAGATTGGAGGAAGCGATGGCGCAGGGGACGTTTGTGCAGGCGCTTCGTAAGGAGGCGGCGCTCAGCAGTACCTTTATGAAGGGGCGTTCGCTCATGCTCAACGGCGCCGTGCTGTCGTTTGAGGACTCCGGCTCGCGCTTCTCCAAAAACGTGAATATCGAGGGTACGGTGCGTGGTTCGCGCGGCGACCTGTATAAGACGCACGTGGAGCTCGATATGGACGATCACGAGGTTGTCGACTACGACTGCGATTGCCCCGCCGCCTTCCGCTATTCCGGCATGTGCAAGCACGCCATCGCCACGGCGTTGGCGTATCTGGATGCCAGCGGCGCCGAGCCCGTCGAGGGTTTGCGCACGCCGGTCCGCACGTTTACGGTGTCGCCCGCACAGTCCAAGCAGCCCACACGCCCCGCGCCCAGCGCATCTGCGGTCAACCCCAATTTTCCCTTCCCGGCGCCTGTGCCCACGAGCCCGAGCCTTGTGGCAGCGCTTTCCGATCTTTCGGACGCGCGCATGGATAAACTCGTGGCCATGCGCCGCAAGCTCGCCGGCACCATTGACCCCGATGCGCCCAAAGCAGTGCTGGAGCCCTCGCTGGTGCCGTACTACAATCCGCTGTTTGCCGATCGCTTTAGCTGGGCGCTTGAGTTTCGCATCCGCTGCGGCTCGGTGTCCTACGTGGTTAAGGATATCGACGGCATGGCCGACGCCTATGCACGCGGCGGTACGTTCTCCTATGGCAAGAAGCTTACGTTCCTTCATGCGCCCGAGGCTTTCGATGATGTGTCGGCAAAGCTGCTCGACTTTGTTGCAATGACGGTCGCCTACCTAGGCGATATTACGAGCTCGCGCTCGGCATCGTACGACTTTGCCCGCAGCGGTTTTGTCGCCGAGCGTCAGCTGCCGATATCCGAGTATTCCATCGTGTCCGTGCTGGACCTGCTGCGTGGCAGGACCATGTCCTTTGAACCTGCTTGGTCGCGGGGGACGACGACGCACCGCGCCTACGAGGTGGCAGTCGAGTCGTTGCCGGAAGGGGAGGGCGAAGTCCCGGCTAAGCGCCCGCCGCTGATTGCTGCCAAGATTGCACCGGCGGCGGGGGGCAGCTACGACTTGCGCCTTCCGGCCGATACGTACTGCTTTGCCTCGGGCGACGCCGCCTATCTAGTCGATACGCGCCGCGCGCGCCGTGCCGACACGGCGTTTGCCCAACATGCCGCGCCGTTCCTATCGCACTTGTTGCCCTGCCGCACACCGGTCCATATCGCCGCCGACCAGGTGGGTGAGTTTTGCCGCATGGCGTTGCCTATCTTGCGCGACTACACCGACCTTACCGCGCCCGCTGTGCTCGATACCGTGGCGCCCGAGCCAAGCTTTGCCATGGCGATCGGCGTCGACGATGGGCTCGTGATCTGCAGGATTACGGTTACCTACGGCGACTGGTCGGCAGATCTCTTTAGCCTGGGCGCTCCGGGCAGCCTCTTCGAAGAGCAGCGCCCGGGCGTGCCGCCGCGCGACGAGGTGGCAGAGTTTCGCGTTATGGACACGGCGGCTCTGTATTTCGACTTTTACGAGGGTGGCCTGGCGTTTGAGGAACGCGATGACGAGAGCCTGTTCCACTTGCTGACTGAGGGCCTGTCTGCCCTGTCCGAGCTGGGCGAGGTCATGCTCAGCGACCGCCTGCGCCAGATTTCGGTCCGCCCTGCGCCCAAGCTTTCGGTGCGCGCCACCGTCAAGAGTAACCTGCTCGACGTCGAACTGGGCGCGAGCGGCCTTTCGGCGGCAGACCTTGCCATCTACCTCGATTCCTACAAGCGTCACCAGACGTTTGCTCGTCTCACGTCGGGCGACATCATTCGCCTGGACGAGGGAGCGCGTGCCGCGTTTGGCCTTGCCGAGGATCTGGGGGTCGATGCTGTCGACCTGCTCGACGGCGTGTCGCTTCCCGCGTCGAGTACCCTGTTCGTCGATAGCATGCTTGCGCGCACGTCCGCGCTCGAAGCCGATCGCGACGCTGCATTCCGTCGCACCGTCGAGCGCCTGGACACGCTCGGCAAGATGGACTTTACGGTGCCGGCCTCGCTCAAGGCCACGCTGCGTGGCTACCAGGTCGATGGCTACCAGTGGCTCGGTTCGCTCGAACACCTGGGCCTTGGCGGCATCTTGGCCGACGACATGGGCCTGGGCAAAACGCTCCAGATGATCGCGCATATCCTGGCGCGCGTGGAGGCGGGGGACGCTAATCCCACGCTCGTGGTATGTCCCGCATCGCTCGTGTACAACTGGACTGCCGAGCTGGAGCGCTTTGCCCCGTCGCTCGATGTGTGTGCCATCGTGGGCGCCAAGGCTCAACGCCGCGTGCAGATTGCCGGCGTGGCCGAGCACAACGTGGTCGTGACGTCGTATGACCTCATGCGCCGCGACATCGACGAGTACGTCGAGCAGGACTTTGCCCGCGTGGTGCTGGACGAAGCTCAGTACATTAAAAACCCGCTCACGCAGGTGGCTCGCGCCGCAAAGCGTCTGCCTGCCGGCGTGCGCTTTGCCTTGACGGGCACGCCCATCGAAAACCGCCTGTCCGAGCTCTGGAGCATCTTCGACTTTTTGATGCCGGGCCTGCTCGGCACGCGCGACTCATTTGCCAAGCGCTTCGAAAGCCCGGTCGAGCACGCCGAGGGTGACAGCGCCGCTCGTCTGCAGGCGCTCGTGTCGCCGTTTGTGCTGCGCCGCGTCAAGGAAGACGTGGTGGCCGACCTGCCCGAGAAGATCGAGGATACGGTGATGGCGCAGCTCACCGGCGAGCAGCGCAAGCTCTACCTGGCCAACCAGGACCGCATTGCCCAGCAAGTGCAGCACCGCGAGGCCGGGGAGTTCAAAAAAGATAAGCTCAAGGTACTTGCCGAGCTCACCAAGCTGCGCCAGATCTGCTGTGATCCTCATCTGCATTACGCGGACTACAAGGCGGGAAGCGCCAAGCTCGATACGTGTATGGAGCTCGTCCACGGCGCGCTCGACGGCGGTCATCGCATCTTGCTGTTCAGCCAGTTTACGGGCATGCTCGATATCATCGGCAAGCGCCTGGCCAAGGAGGATATCGCCTTCCTTAAGCTTACGGGCGCATCGTCTAAAGAGAGCCGCGCCAAGATGGTTGCGCAGTTCCAAGCGGGCGAGGTGCCGGTGTTCTTGATTTCGCTCAAGGCGGGCGGCGTGGGCCTTAATTTGACGGCTGCTGACGTGGTCATCCACTACGACCCGTGGTGGAACGTGGCGGCGCAGGACCAGGCGACCGACCGCGCCCACCGCATTGGCCAGCAGCACACCGTGACCGTGTACAAGCTCATCGCCAAGGACACGATCGAGGAACGCATCATGCAGATGCAGGAGTCCAAGCGCGATCTGGTTAACAGTGTGCTTGGCGGCGATGGCATTTCGTCGGCGCTGTTCACGCGCGATGACGTTCTGGCGCTGCTCGGTGGCGACGGTCGCTAGCTGCGCGCGGGATGGGGCCGCCGGGCTGGGCCAGGTCGCCGGTTCGTCCTGGCCCGATCGTTTATCCCACCCGTTATGTGTTCATTTGCAATACTATGGATGGTTCGGCGCTCTTTGGGCATAAGGACCATTGAGAACATTGGTACATCAGCAAAGGAGAACATCATGGCGAAATTCTTTAAAGACTCCGACGGCAAGCTCGTTGCCGCTCTTGGCGACGACGTTGCGACCCCTGCCGGCTGCACGGAGCTGACGGCAAACACCGAGGATGCGGCGCACGAGAAGCACGTGCCTGTTGTCGAGATCGAGCGCGACGGCCACGTCATTCGTGCGCGCGTGGGCTCGACGGAGCACCCCATGCTGCCTGAGCACTACATCGAGTGGATCGCGCTTGAGGCCGAGGGCCGCCTGGAGGTCCATTACCTTGAGCCCGGTATGAAGCCCGCGACGTTTTTCGCTGGCGGCTCCAAGACCGGTACCGTCTATGCCTACTGCAACCTGCATGGGCTGTGGTCCGCGACGTTCTAGGAGCGCGCCCCCGCTCGGGGTATCATAGCTAGCATATGCACATGCGAGCGCCGACCGCATTATGCGGCCGGCGCTTTTACTACGGTTTCGATGGTTTACGACGGAAAGGGCTGGGCCATGAAGCTCGCGCTTGCACAGATCGATATGCGCCTGGGTGATATTGAGGGCATTTGCGGTCGCATCGAGGACCAGGCTCGTCTGGCCCACGAGCGCGGGGCGCGCGTGCTGTGCGTCCCGGCTCCGCTCTTTATGGGTGCTCTGCCCGGCGGTCTGGTGGGTACTGCCGACTTTGAGCACGACATGCTGACAGGCCTGACCGGTGTTGCCGAGCGTATCCAAGAGCTCGATATGATCTGCATCGTGCCCGCGGCGGTTTCGTTTGAGGGCCAGCCGCTGCTCGACTACATGATGCTCAAGGACGGTCATGTGGTGCCGGCGCGATCGAGCATTGCCCTGCAGCGTGGCGAGAACAACGACACGCGCTGGGCGCCGCCGGTGTTCGACGTGGACGGCGTGCGCATCGCCGTGATTTTTGACTTGGATCGCGAACTCGAGATGTTGCCGACCGGTGTTGACCTCATTGCGTATTTCCAATTCAACGCGTTTGACATGACCGACCGCGAGACTGCCGCCATCGCCGCCGTCCGCAGCGGTGCCTACCGCAAGATCGCATCTAAGCGCAGCGTGTGGTTTGCCTGCATGGCGCCGGTCGGTGCGTACGACGAGTCGGTGTATACCGGCGGTTCGTTTGTGCTCGACGACTGCGGTCGCGTGGTGGCCCAGGCGCCGTGTTTTGAAGAGAGCCTGCTGGTTCAGGAGATTCAGCGCGGTGTGATGCTCGATGCCCTGGAAGATCACGAACTGCCCGAGTTCCGTTCCGAGGAGTGGCTGTGGCAGGCGCTGGTGCTCGCCGTGCGCGACAATGCCCGCGCTCGCGGCGCGTCGCGTGCTGTGGTGGCACTCGAGGGTGACTTGCCGTCGTCCCTGCTGGCGGCACTTGCCGTTGACGCTCTGGGCCCGCGTAATGTGATTGGCCTTGTGCTGGGGCGCAACCGTATCTTTACGCCGGCTCAGGAAGAGGCCGAGGCTGCCCGCTGTGCCGCCGTCCGCGCGATTGCCGAGCGCCTGCACATTCGCACCGTCGAGCGCGATGCGCCGGATGCGGCGCGTGTGCTCGATCGCGATGTGTCGGCGGGCGATGCCGAGCGTCTGCGCTCGCGTGCGCTGGGCCTGATGCTCGAGGATACGGCGCTCGAGCTGGGCGCCATGGCGTTGAGCCCGCTCTCCAAGACCGAGTACGCGCTGGCGGCGCCCGCGCTGTCCGGCGGCTACCAGGGCGACTTTGCGCCCTTTGGCGATGTGTACCTGTCGACGCTTGAGTTTGTGGCGCGCGTGCGCAACCGCACGTCTGCCGTGGTGCCCCAAGAGCTTGTGACGCTCAACGCGGTGGAAGATTGTATGGAGCGAGTGCTGGCGCAGGCGCTCTCGACGCTCGACGGTCCGGTCGATATGCTCGACCGCGCGGCACAGCTGCTCGGCGGGCTTGAGCCGGGTGAGGTCGATGGCGCGCTCGAGGCGCACGTGGACCGCAATCAATCTTTCGACGACATCCCGATGGCCGCTGGCAAGCCTGAGGCCTGCTCGCTGCTGCTGATGCTCGTTCGACAGGGTGAGGCTGCCCGTCGCATGTTGCCGACGGCACCGATCGTTTCGGCCCGTTCGTTTGCCGAGCGCGCTTGGCCGTACATGCTTGCGTGGTCCGATTTGGGGCTCAACGGCAAGGAACGCATGACGGTTGATTCACTGGCGCGCGCCGAAGTGCGCCGCTTTGCCGATAGCGATACGGGCGATCGCATGCGCGGTGAGATGATGGGTCTGTTGGGTGAGCTGTTGGGTATTTCGCCCGAGCAGATGGAGGAGCTACGCTCTGAGGACGGTCAGCGTCGTTTGCACGAGGGAATGAAAAAGTTCGAGGGCGAGGTCCAGGACGCCATCGAAAGGATGATGGGCGGCCAGGGCGGACCGCAGGGCGGGCCCCAGGGCACGCCGATACCACATCCGCCGGTGGATCCCCGTCAGTTTCCTTTTTTCTCACAGAACTAAACTGGGGATGGGCCAAGGTTACGCGGTTTTGCCAAACCGCGTAACGAGTCGACGCTACGCGAGCCCCTGCCGGGCCATCTGCCGCTCAAACCGTCGCTTGCGTACAGAAGTACGCGGCGCTCCTCTTTCGCGACACCTTGCCACGGCAGGGACTCGCTCGCTGACTTATGCTCAACCTATGGTTCGACCTTGCTTGCCAGATGCGGTCGCTGTTGTGTTATTCTAGAACAGACGTTCGTGAATAGTGCGTGGGGCCTTGCCTTGCGCTGCGCTTGTGACGAGGGGAGGTTGGCTTGGTTATCTTGGGTATCGACCCTGGTTTGGCCCATACGGGGTGGGGGATTATCGAGGAGCGACGTGGCGAGGTTCGCTGTCGTGCCTATGGCTGCATCGAGACCAGTGCTGGAAGTCCGCTCGCGGTGCGCCTGTCGCATATCGCCCGCGACCTCAAGGGCGTTGTCGAACGCTATCGTCCCGATACCGCTGCTATCGAGAGCATCTACTTTGGCGCCAACGTCCGCTCAGCCATCCCCACGGCGCATGCCCGCGGCGCTGCGCTTGTGGCGCTTTCGGAGTGCGCGCTCGAGATTGGCGAATACACGCCTATGCAGATCAAGCAGGCCGTGGTGGGCACCGGCGCCGCAGATAAGCGACAGGTTGCCTACATGGTGCGTACGCTCACACAGCTCGATCACGACCCGCACCCCGACCATGCCGCCGATGCCCTGGCCTGCGCCATCTGTCACGTTAACCTCAGCCGCACCCGAGCGCTTACCGGCGGCGAGTTCTATCAACAGAGAGGAACCGGATACTGATGATCTCCCAGCTCCACGGAACGCTTGTCGAGGCCACGATGAGCTCTGCTGTCGTCGATGTGTCGGGCGTGGGCTTTGAGCTCGGCATCTCGGGCAGCACTGCGGCCACGCTGCCGACGCCCGGCGGCGAGGTTCGCCTCTACACGCGCATGCAGGTGCGTGAGGACGCCATGACACTTTTCGGATTTTCCTCCAAGGACGAGCGCACGATGTTTGACCGGCTCGTGTCCGTCTCGGGCGTTGGCCCGCGCTTGGCGCTCGCCGTGCTTTCCACCTATACCGTGGGGCAGCTGTATTCGCTGGTGATGGCCGAGGACGACAAGGGCATGGCCAAGGTACCCGGTGTGGGTAAAAAGACAGCTCAGCGCCTCATTCTGGAGCTCAAGAGCACCTTTGCCAAGGATAAGGGCTTTGTGCCGGTCGACGTGATTCCCGGACAGGTTGCGATGCCCGTGCCCGCTGCCGCTCCCTCGGCCATCGATGATGCCCGCGCGGCACTCCTTTCCATGGGCTTTAGCCCGCAGGAGGCCGATGTCGCTCTGAGCGGGTATGATGGGCAGGATATGCGTGTCGAGGATCTGCTCGGCGCGGCGCTTAAGCGACTCGGAATGGATGCGTGATGTGGGAAGCCGATGACTCTCAGGACCTGTGGGCGACGCCCGGCAACTCGCCGGCGGCATCCATGGCGCATGGCGAGCGCATGGTGGGCTCGGAGCTGACGCCCGAGGACCTCGATGTCGACCGTACCCTGCGCCCCCAGCGCCTGGACGACTACTGCGGCCAGGAGCATATCAAGCAGAGCCTTCGCGTGCTGATCGAGGCGGCGCAGAGCCGTGGCGAGACGCTCGACCACGTGATCTTCTCGGGCCCTCCGGGTCTGGGCAAGACCACGCTGGCCACCGTTATCGCCAACGAGCTGGGCGCTCAGATTAAGACGACGAGCGGCCCGGCCATCGCGCGCACCGGCGACCTGGCGGCCATCCTTACCAACTTACAGCCGGGTGACGTGCTGTTTATCGACGAGATCCACCGTCTCAACCGTTCGGTCGAGGAGGTCCTGTATCCCGCGATGGAGGACTTTGCGCTCGATATCGTGATTGGCAAAGGTCCGGCGGCGCGCTCGATTCGCCTGGATATCCCCAAGTTTACGCTGGTGGCGGCAACGACCCGCTCGGGTATGCTGACCGGCCCGCTGCGCGACCGTTTTGGTATTTCGTATCGCCTGGACTACTACACGATCGAGGAGCTTGCCCAGATTGTGACGCGCTCGGCAACCATTTTGGGCGTGACAATAGACCATCCGAGCGCGCTCGAGATCGGCTCGCGCTCGCGCGGTACGCCGCGTCTTGCCAACCGCTTGCTCAAGCGCGTGCGCGATTACGCCCAGGTGCGCGGCAACGGTCCTATTGAGCTTGATATCTGCCGTCAGGCGCTCGAGTTCTTTGAGATCGACGAGCTCGGCTTGGACTGGATGGACATTCGCATCTTGGAGACGCTCGCCAAGACGTTCTCCGGCCGTGCCGTGGGCCTGACGACCCTTGCCAGCGCGGTGGGCGAGGATCCGGGCACGCTCGAAGATGTCTACGAACCCTATCTGTTGCAGTGCGGGTTGATGATTCGCACGCCTCAGGGCCGTCAGGCAACCCTTCGCACCTTTGAGCATTTGGGTATCGAACCTACTGTTTAGGGGCGGGTTTGTTTTGGCTGGTCTGTAGGCTATCGCTGGGCATTGGATAAACATATCGCCGTTCATCGGTTATGGGCGTTTTACTATTGTGCGCCCGTGCTATGCTGAATTGGTCTTTTTCTCATTCGGTAACGAAAGGACCGCCCATGCCTACTGATATCGAAATCGCACGTTCCGTCACGCCGCTGCCCATTACCGAGGTGGCCAAGAACGCCGGCGTCGACGTAAAACACCTGATTCCGTACGGCTTCGACAAGGCTAAGGTCGACTATTCCCTGCTCAACGAGCCGACCGATCACCAGGCCAAGCTTGTCCTCGTGACCGCTATCAATCCCACGCCCGCAGGCGAGGGCAAGACCACCACGACCATCGGTCTGGCCGATGGCCTACGCCGTCGCGGCGTCAAGAGCGCCGTTGCCCTGCGCGAACCTTCGCTCGGCCCCGTCTTTGGCGTCAAGGGCGGTGCCGCCGGCGGCGGCTGGGCCCAGGTCATCCCCATGGAGGACATCAACCTGCACTTTACCGGAGACTTCCACGCTATCGGTGCCGCCAACAACCTGCTGGCCGCCATGCTCGACAACCATATTCAGCAGGGCAACCAGCTCGGCATCGATGTTAAGCGCATCACCTGGAAGCGCGTCGTCGACATGAACGACCGTCAACTGCGCCATGTTATCGATGGTATTGGCGGCAAGGCCCAGGGCGTGCCGCGCGAGGACGGCTTCGATATCACCGTTGCCTCCGAGGTCATGGCGATCCTGTGCCTGTCCACGAGCATCAGCGACCTCAAAGAGCGCTTGGGCGAGATCGTCGTCGGCTACAGCTATGCCGGTGAGCCCGTCCGCGCCCGCGACCTCAAGGCCCAGGGCGCCATGGCCGCGCTGCTTAAGGATGCGCTCAAGCCCAACTTGGTGCAGACGCTCGAGGGTACGCCCGCGTTTGTCCACGGCGGCCCCTTTGCCAACATCGCCCACGGCTGCAACTCCATCATGGCAACGCGTATGGCCATGCGTTTTGGCGACGTTGCGATTACCGAGGCCGGCTTTGGCGCCGACCTTGGTGCCGAGAAGTTCCTGGACATCAAGTGCCGCATGACGGGCGTTCGCCCCAGCGCCGTCGTGGTCGTCGCCACTGCCCGCGCGCTTAAGTACAACGGCGGCGTTGCCAAGGCCGACCTTAACGACGAGAACCTCGAGGCCCTTAAGGCCGGTATGCCCAACCTGCTGCGCCACGTCGACAACATCCAGAACGTCTATGGTCTTCCCTGCGTGGTCGCCATCAACCGCTTCCCGACGGACACCGAGGCCGAACTTGCGCTCATCGAGTCCGAGTGCCAGAAGCTCGGCGTCAACGTTAAGCTGTCCGAGGTTTGGGCTAAGGGCGGCGAGGGTGCGCTCGACCTGGCTGATGAGGTCATGCGCCTGATTGAGCAGCCGAGCGAGCTCAAGTTTGCCTACGAGGACGGTGCCGATGTGGCCGACGCCCTGGAGGCCGTTGCCACCAAGGTCTACCGCGCCGATGGCGTCGACTTTACGCCGGCTGCCAAGCGTCAGCTCGCCGAGCTGCGCGAGAACGGCTTTGGCAACCTGCCGGTGTGCGTCGCCAAGACCCAGTATAGCTTTAGCGATAACGCCAAGGCTCTGGGCGCTCCCGAGGGCTTCCGCATCACCGTGCGCGAGCTCAAGGTTTCCGCCGGCGCCCACTTTGTGGTCGCGCTGACCGGCAGCGTTCTGACCATGCCGGGCCTGCCCAAGGTTCCCGCGGCCGAGAACATCGACGTCGACAACGACGGCAACATCACCGGCCTGTTCTAAGCCTGTTGCTCATAGCCGCTTGCCCGCCCCGCCGTGCTCCTAAAGCCCGGCGGGGCTTTTTGATCCTTAGGCCCGCGCATGTCTTGTAGATACCGGCGGGCTTTGCCCATCATAGGCTTTTGCGCGGGTAGAATGCATGGATAACTTGATGCTTACGGGCGACGGAAAGGAATCGTTGCATGGACCAGGACAAGACGACCGTAATGGGTGGCTACGGCTCCCCGCGGACGGGCAATGGCGCCGATGAGACCCGCGTCGTGCCGAATCCCGGCTACGCTGCCCCCGATACGACGCAGGTGTCGGCCGATCCCACGCGCGTTGTGAATTACGGAAACGCGGCGCAGGACCCGCATGGTGTCTCATCGCAGAACCCCTACGGCAACGCGGCGGTAGACCCTTATGATGACCTGCTGCAAAATCCCATTCCACAACCTCAGCAGACGACATATATGCCGCGCACGGCACAGCCGCGCTACGAGTCGCACGACCGATACGCGAGCGAGCCGTATCGTGAGTATCCCAAGCCCATCCCCCAGTATGGCGAGGACGAGGAGAAGAAGTCTTCGCGTTCGTCGAGCGTGATTAAGAAGATCCTCATCGTGCTGGCGATCTTCTTTGCCTTGTCGGTTGTGTTTGCCATCGTGTCGGGCATGCTCAACAAGCGGGGCGCCACGACTGATACCACGGCCGAGCAGACCGAGACTGCCCAGTCCGGCACCGTCGACCTGAGCGATATCCCGGGTCAGTACTGGTCAAACGCCAAGAAGCTCCTCAAGTCGCGCGGGGCCGACCTTTCGAACGCCGTGATCCTGACCGATGATGGCTCAACACCTGTTGTCGATGCCAACTGGGTCGTGACGTCTGCCTACTATAACGACAACGGTAACCTCGAGATTCAGCTCACGCGCAAGGACAGCTCGTCGAGCAACGCGTCCGGCGACCAGGGCACCACGGACAGCTCGAGTTCCAACACGCTGGAGGACCTGAGCAACATGGCGCAGGAGCTTGGGGATAAGGCCCAAGAGCTGGGTGACACGGCTCAGAATCTCGGCGATACTGCACAGAACCTGGGCGATATGGCAACGAACGCCTGGGATGCCCTGCAAAATGGCATTTCGGGCGCGCAGGGAAACTAGCGGCCGAGCGGCTAGAGCCTTAGCGGTGCAAACAAAAACGGGACGTAGGATCGCGTGACCGGGCGCATGGGCGCGTTGGTCGGCGGTCCTGCGTCCCGTTTTGCTGTCGATTACAACTGCTCGGCCGGACGGTCGGGCGAGCTAAAGCCCGAGTCAAACGTGACAACGCATGATGCATCGGGCCTGCGCTCGTGCACGATATGCGTTACGCGCTCCAACAGCTCGTCGTCGGAGATACGAAAGCCGTCGGGACGCACCAGGTCAAATGACACGAAGCCATCGTGTTCGTGCAGGTCGTGGATGGAGAGCGCGGGACCGATCTGCATCACGCCACGCTTGACCCAGCCGCGCAGGTCGTCGCCGGTGGTGGCGATGGGGTCGCAGTGCAGCGTGATGTCGATGCCCATCTGGCGTTTGATGTCGTGCTCGATGGTGTCCAGGATCTCGTGGTGCTCAAAGGCATCGCCCTCGCCGGGCATTTCCACGTGTGCGCTGGCAAACTGACGGCCGGGGCCGTAGTCGTGCACCATGAGGTCGTGTGTGCCCAAGACCTGGGGGTACGACATGATCCTGTCGCGGATTTCCTGGACGAGCTTGGGGTCGGGCGCTTGTCCCAACAGCGGGCTGATGGCGTCGCGCACCAGGCCCATGCCGCTGATGCAGATGAAGATGCCCACACCCAGGCCTGCCCAGCCATCGAGGTCAAAGCCGGTCGTCTGCGAAATAAGCGCCGCCGCCAAGACCGAGCCCGAGGTGATGACGTCGTTTTTGGAGTCCTGCGCCGTGGCGATGAGCGTCTCCGAGTCGATGCGGTCGCCCAGCGCGCGGTTGAATGCGGCCATCCATAATTTGACGAGCATGGACAAGACGAGGGCGGCTAGGGAGACCAGCGTGTAGGCGGTGGGGGAGGGCTTGATAATCTTGGAGATCGATTCGAGCACCAGGTTGATGCCGACGGCACAAACGAGGACGGCGACAAACAAGCCGGCGAGGTATTCGTAACGGCCGTGGCCATAGGGGTGACCTTCGTCGGCCGGGCGGCTGGCAAGGCGGAACCCGAGCAAGCTCACAATGTTGCTCGAGGCATCGGAGAGGTTGTTAAAGGCATCGGCGACAAGCGAGACAGAGCCGGCGAGCAGACCCGCGATGCCCTTGGCCAGGCACAGGGTTATGTTGAGGCCAATGCAGATGAGGCTTGCGGCAAAGCCCGCGTTGGTGCGACAAGATGCATCGACCGGCTCGCCCTCGCTGCCAGGAACAAGTGTATGTACCAGCCGATTTACAAATAGCATGGCGTACCTCCTCGCATCCTCGTTTAAGGGGATAGTGTAGCTTGCCTGGGCACGCCGTGCGCCGATGCTCAGAAAATGCAGTAATGGTCTGCTGGAGCTAACGAGCGGGGCTTTTTGTCCGATCGGGTGATCCATTTTGGGCCACATGGGTATGGGCTTGTGCCTGCCTGCTCGACATACTTAATGTCGACAGCCCCTGCGTAAAGGAGGATGTATCCATGGACGAGATGTTTGCCATCAAATGCCAAAACTGCGGCGGCCCCATGTACTCACACCAGGCTAAACGCAGCTTTGAGTGCGCCTATTGCGGCACGGTCGTTCCGTGGCAGGCCGATGCGGGGGAGCCCAAGAGCGCCCTGGGCATTCGCCATGCGCCGCTGACGGTTGTCGATGGGCTGCTTAAGCTCACCCATGTGTCGCAGCTCGAGCGCCCGGTGGACCCCGACTGGTATTTCTTCAACGCGCACTGGCGCAACCAGTCGGTTCTGGAGCATCTACTGTGGGAGGACCGCGGCACGGCGCAGGAGTTCCAGGAGGCCACGCACGTGAGCATCCCGTGCCCCTTCTGTGGTGCATCCTTCGAAGGCGAGTCAACGCAGCGCGTGTTTGAGTGCCCGTCCTGCGGTAATAAGATCGGCGTTGCAGACCTACTCAAGCCCGGTACCTTTAGCAAGCGCCTGACCATGGGCCTTGGTGCGGAGTATGTACCCGATCAGGGTATTCCCTGCGAAATCTCGCCGCAGCAGGCACGTGCCAACGCGCTGCAGCTGGTGCGTCAGTATCCCGATGTCTTTGCCGGGCACGATGTAGAAGACGCGATCCAAAATGACATGATGCTCTTCTATTTTCCCATGGCGCTGGCGGACCTGCGCATGATGGCGTCCTTCCCGCGCAAGGGGCTGAGCAAGGAGACCTTGGTGTACTACGAGGTGCTCGACTGGGCATATCCGCGGGCAAGCTACCTAGACGTTCGTCTTATGGGCATTTTGGAGCCGTGGGACTTTGCCAAGGTGGGGCCGTTCGATCCTGCCATGCAGGAAGGCGACTTCCGCGTCGTTTCCGTCGATGCGTCTACCAAGGACCAGGTGGTCATTGATAAGCTGGCGCTCGACGTTGCCGGCAACGATGCCGAGGTGGTGCTGGGGCTCAATAAAAAGAGTATCCGCACGTGGGCGCGCAAGGCCCGCAAGCACAAGGATGGTCTGGTGATGGTGCCGGTCTACTTTGTCGATCGTCCGGCGTCGGACAGCCGCGAAGGCGAGCAGGTGCGCATTGCCGTAAACGGCCAGACGGGTCGTGCGGCCGCGGTAGTGTTTAGCGACAAGCGCGAGACACATGTGGTGGCACCGCTCAATCCCAACGTGATGCTGTCGAGCGAAAGCACCGTGCATGCCACGTCCATCGAGGTCAAATACGTTAAATCGCCCTTCCTGTACCAGATCGTGCGTCATGGAGGCGGCGAACAGCCGCGGCAGGTGGCGGCGGCCGAGGGTTCCTACCGAGAAGAAAAGCCCAAACGTCGCGGCCTGCTGGGTGCGCTATTTGGGAAGTAGGGGAGTGGTGCCAGTTGTTGCTGTGGCGTGAAAGCCAGGAGAAGGGGCGGCTCGCATGAGTGCGGGCCGCCCCGTTTTTGTGCGGCGAGACATAGCGTCCGAGCTGCCGTAGAGACTTAGCTAAATGGCTATTTCGCGCCTTTATCGGTACGCCAACCTTTCTCGCGCTTCTTGCATATTTATTCCGCATACCTGCGTCTTTGTTGCATCGGATTGCATAACAAAGATGCATTTGTTTTGCCGGTGTGGTTTGCGCGATGGCACTTGGCGTGTCTATGGCCCAATGGGCTGGGCGCAAGACTGACCTTGACAGGGGGGTCGGGATTGATTGCTTGGCGATAGGCGCAGCGATGTTGCGCCTATCGCCCGCCATAGAAAAGTGCGATAACTGGGCGCACTGACGCGAATGCTCTTATGGGCTAGACTAGGCACCACGAAATACACGATGCGTTCGGGCGGCGCCGACTGTCCGATTAGCTTGGCAAGCATTGAGGGTGCATGCATATGGGCCAAGAGATGATGGATAAAACCTGTCGCGGATTTGCCGAGGCACTTGCCGCGCGCGAGCCGGTTCCCGGCGGTGGCAGCGCGAGCGCCTTTGTGGGCGCGCTGGGCGCCTCGCTGTGCGGAATGGTTGCCCGCTACGGTGCGACCAATCCCGCGCTTGCCGATCGAGCGGACGATTTGGCGCACGCGTTTGCCCAGGCGGATGAGTTGGCACAGGAACTTGTGGACCTGGTCGCCGAGGACGTTCGTGCCTACGGGCAGGTGTCTGCGGCGTACGGTATTTCGCGCGAGGATCCGGCTCGACCGGCTGCGATTCAGGATGCTCTGCACGTGGCGGCTATGCCACCGTATCGCATTATGGATGCCTGCGGGCGCGCGCTGGCGCTGCTCGAGGACATGGCGGACAAGGGGTCGCGCCAGCTGCTGTCCGACGTGGCTTGTGGCGCCGTGTTCTGCCGCGCCGCCATGCAGGGCGCGAGTCTGACGCTCTTTGCCAATACCACGTCTATGAAAGACCGGGCACGCGCCGAGGAGCTCGAGGCGGCGTGCGATGAGCTGCTGGATACGTGGCTGCCGCGTGCCGATGCGCTGGCGCGCCGTGCCGCCGACGCAGCCAGGAAGAGGGGATAGCCATGGCAGAGCTGCTCAAAGGCGCTCCCGCTGCCCGTACTTTGACCGAGGAACTTGCCGCTCGCTGCGTTGCTTTGCGCGAACGCGGCGTTGTGCCGACGCTGGCCATCGTTCGTGTGGGCGAGCGCGAGGACGATCTATCGTACGAGCGCGGCGCCCTCAAGCGCTGTGAAAAGGCTGGCATCGATGCTCGCCGCGTTTTGCTTCCTGCCGATGCTTCGCAGGATGAGCTGATGGCGGCTATTAAGGACATCAATGCCGACCCCGCCGTTCATGGCTGCCTAGTGTTTCGCCCGCTGCCCGCCGGGCTTGACGAGGATGCGGTTGCCGCGGCACTCGATCCCGCCAAGGATGTCGACTCCATGACGCCGGCCTCGCTACTTACCACGCTTTCGGGGCGAGGCGAGGGCTTTGCGCCTTGCACGGCTGAGGCCGTGATGGCGTTGCTGGACCATTACGGTGTTGAGCTGGATGGGGCCAAGGTCGCGGTCGTCGGTCGGTCTCTGGTGATTGGCCGTCCCGTTGCCGCCATGCTTACGGCTCGCAATGCCACGGTGACGACGTGCCATACGCATACGCGCGACCTTGCTGCCGAGTGTCGTGCGGCTGATGTTGTGGTTGCGGCAGTTGGACGTGCGCGCACGATTGGCGCGGATGCGGTTCGCGAGGGCCAGACGATCATCGATGTGGGCATTAACTGGGACGAGGCCGCCGGCAAGCTGGTCGGCGACGTCGATTTTGATGCTGCGGAGCCGATTGTTGACGCCATCACGCCTGTGCCGGGCGGCGTGGGGGCTGTGACCACCGCGATTCTCGCCAAACACGTGATCGAAGCGGCCGAGCGCGCATCGAAATAGGCTTTTGACCACGGGGGCTACCGAGGCTGTGGTTTCGCCCTTTTTGCACCGAAGCGATACACTGTTGCCGTTTGATTTCTTCGCTTAAGGAGGATGCGCATGCCGTGCACAACGATTTTGGTCGGTAAGAACGCGAGCTATGACGGGTCGACGCTGGTTGCCCGCAACGAGGACTCGCCCAATGGGGTATTTGAGCCCAAGCGCATGCGTGTAGTGCATCCCGACGAGCAGCCGCGTGTCTACACGAGTGTCCTGAGCCACCTGACCGTTGAGCTGCCCGAAAATCCCATGCGTTACACGAGCGTCCCCGACGTTGTCCCGGGTCATGGCATTTGGGCCGAGGCCGGTTTCAACGAGCTCAATGTTGGCATGTCCGCAACCGAGACGCTCACCACCAACGAGCGCGTCCGCGGCGCCGATCCGCTCGTGGACTACGTGCCCGCCAAGGGTAACGAGGGCGAGGACGGCTATGTGCCGGCGCAGCCCGGCGGTTTGGGCGAGGAGGACATGGTGACCCTGGTGCTGCCATACGCCAAGTCCGCCCGCGACGGTGTGCGCATTCTGGGCGACCTGCTCGAGCGCTACGGCACCTACGAGAACAACGGCATCGCCTTTAGTGACGTTGACGAGATCTGGTGGCTCGAGACCATCGGCGGCCACCACTGGATCGCCAAGCGCGTACCCGACGACGCCTATGTGACCATGCCCAACCAGCTGGGTATCGACAGCTTTGACTTGGACGACGCCGAGGGCGCGCAGGTCGACCATATGTGCTCGGCCGATCTACGCACCTGGATGGCCGAGTGGCATCTGGATTTGACGCTGGACGTTAAGGGCGACGGTCCCGCCGCGGTCTTTAACCCGCGCGAGGCCTTTGGCTCGCATAGCGACAGCGACCACGTCTACAACACACCGCGCGCCTGGTACATGCAGCGCTGCCTCAACCCCAGCGATGTGTGGGACGGTCCCGACGCCGACTACACGCCCGAGAGCGACGACATTCCCTGGAGTCGCGTGCCCGAGCGCAAGGTGACCCTCGAGGACATCAAGTACGTGCTTTCGAGCCACTACCAGGGCACGGAGTACGACTGCTACGGCAGCAAGGGTACGCCCGCCACGCGCGGCGCCTATCGTCCCATCGGCATCAACCGCAACAGCCAGCTCGCCGTGCTGCAGCTGCGCCCCTATGCCCAGCCGGCGTATCGCGCCGTGCAGTGGATGGCGTTTGGCTCTAACTCGTTTAACGCGCTTGTGCCGCTGTACGCCAATGTCGAGACCATGCCCGAGTACTATGCCGGCACGCAGGCTCGCGTGACGTCCGAGAATTTCTATTGGGCGAATCGCCTGATTGGCGCCTTGGCCGATGTTCGCTTCCATGAGTGCGGTCGCGCGGTCGAGGACTACCAGGAGAAGGTCGGCGGCATGGGCCACAAGCAGATCCACGACGTTGACGCCGTTGTAGCCGTACTGCCCGAGGCCGAGGTGCCCGCCGAGCTCGCCCGCGCCAACGAGGCCTTTGCCGAGTTTGTGCGCGTGGAGACCGATGCCCTGTTGGGCAAGGTGCTCTACACCACGAGCTGCGCCATGAAGAATTCCTTCGCGATGAACGATAACATTAGGTAAAAGCCACATTGCAGCGAACGAGCGAGGCAAACGCCGTCAAAGGCTTTGCCTCGCTCGATTTCTATCCCGGTGACAAACGATTTTGTGTCGTTTGCTCAATCTTGGGTACAAGTAGGCCAATGAAGTTGTTCACGATTGGAGCCAACCATGGTTATGAAATTCGATCAGCTTGTTAACGGTGCCATCAACGTGGGCTTTGGCGCCGCCGCCGTTGCCGTCGAGGGCGGCAAGAAGGTCCTCGACGACCTCAATGCCAAGGGCGAGCAGGTGCGCAAGGACGCCGGCACCCCCGATATCGCCCGCAGCGTGTCCGACATGTTCGAGCAGGCCGGCGGTACCATCTCCGACCTGACTGAGCGCCTGGGCATGCAGGGCGAGACTGCGGCCCAGCGCGTGCTCGACGAGCTCATCCTCGCCCGTGTGCGCGTCATGACCGCCCCCGAGCGCACAGCCTTTTTGGCCCATGTGCGCGACATCGTCGATTCGGTCGAGGACAACGTGACCTCGGTGCCCGTCGAGTCTGTTGAGCCCGACGATGCAGGGGACGCCGAAGAGGCCGAGTAGCAGCGCAGATGGCAGATTCCACCACCGATTACAACAATCAAGATCCCTTGGGTGACGAGGCGGCGGTTGTCGACGAGGTCGAGGCCGCCGTCTCGGGCGCTCGCAAGAAGCCGCGCGCTGTCGATATGGTCCCTGAGGAGCCCGACGCGATGGCGCCGGACGAGGAATACCAGCTCACGCCGGCAGGTCGTCGTGAGCGCATTGGGCAGATCGTTCGCCTGATCAAAAAGTATCGCGTGTGGGACAACCTCACGCCGGTGCGCCTGCGTCGTCTGCTCGAAGAGCTCGGTCCCATGTTCGTTAAAATGGGGCAGATTCTGGCCAACCGCTCCGAGATTTTGCCGCAGCGGTTTTGCGACGAGCTGCGCCGTCTGCGCTCCGACGTAGAGCCGGTGCCGTATGAGGTAGTGCTCCGCTGTTTGGAAGAGGAATACGGCCAGCGCCTGGGGCAGATGTTCGACGCGATCGACCCCAACCCGCTCGGTAGCGCGTCGCTCGCGCAGGTGCACCGCGCCCGCCTGGTGACCGGCGAGGACGTGGCCGTTAAGGTGCAGCGCCCCGGCGCGCAGCAGGTGATGGCTCAGGACATCGACATCATTCGCTCGGTGGTGCGCATCGTTTCCAAGTTTGTCAACACCGATCAGTTTGTGGACCTGCATGGCGTGGTCGAAGAGCTGTGGACCTCGTTTCGCGAGGAGACCAACTTTTTGGCCGAAGCCAAAAACCTCAACGATTTCTATGACTTCCACAAAAGCGTGCATGGAGTCTCGTGTCCCAAATCCTACTTGGATCTTTGCACCGAACACGTCGTGGTCATGGACTACATTGACGGCATCTCCATTGCCGATCCCGAGCGCCTGGTGGCCGAGGGTTATGACTTGGAAAAGATTGGCGCTGCGATCGTCGAGGACTACTCGACGCAGGTGCTCGACGATGGCTTTTTCCATGCCGACCCGCATGCGGGAAACATCATCCTCAAAGACGGCATCGTCTACTTTATCGACCTTGGCATGGTCGGGCGCATGTCGAGTCACGACCGCGGTATCGTTAAGGACATGATTTTCGCCGTGGCCGAAGGTGACGTTCCCAAGCTCAAGGATTCGCTTATGCGCTTTGCCGTGACGCGCGGCGACTCTGCCGAGCTCGACCATTCGGCCTTTTTGTCCGACTTGGACTTTATCGTCGCCGACTTTGCAGGGCTCGATCTTAAGGACCTGGATATCGGCGAGTTTTTGACCTCGCTGGTAAATCTGGCGCGCAAAAACGACGTTGAGCTGCCGAGCGTGGTGACGATGTTCGCGCGCGGCATGGTGACGCTCGAGGGCCTGCTGACCGAGTACATGCCCAACGTCAACATGATCCAGATCATCCAGGCGCACATCAAAAACGAGAAGAGCACCTATGCGCGCGTCCGCGAAATGGGGCGCGATCTTGCCGCGAGCAGCTATCGCGCGGCAAAAGGCTCGCTCGAGGCGGCCGAGTATCTGGGCTTGGCGTCGCGCATGCTTACGCGCGGCCAGCTTAAGGTGAACACGCAGATCATGAGCAGCGATAAGGCGCTGCGACAGCTGGGTGGAATTATCGACCGCATGTCGATGGCAATTGTGATCGCCGGCCTGTTTATCGGCTCGTCGGTGGTGTACTACGCGCGCATCGAGCCGGTTGTGTTCGGTATTCCGGTCATTGGCTTTATGGGCTACGTGAGTGCGCTGGTGCTGGCGCTGATGCTGGGCCGCGAGATTTGGCGCAACAGTCACGGCGGCAAGCGTTAATGGCCCCTGGGGGACGGAGGAAAACGGATCATTTTGCCTTGCGTTGCGCCGGCGTGGGCTGGTCCGAACAAAACTATGCCGGTTTACGGGGCTGGAGCGCCGAACCTCGAGCATACCGAAATTCGCGCTTTTAAAACCGCAGGTAGATGAGTCGTTGGTTTTCGAAAATGGCAGATATGGTTGCGAAGTGCTGAATTAGCCCCGTAATCCGGCATAGTTTTTAAAACGGGCTGTTCTTGCAAGGTCCGACGACAGTTCTTCCTATCGCAAACCATAGCTTTTACCTTGGGCTTCGCCTGCGTGCGGGGCCCTTTTGCGTGCTACCATATCGACAGTAATAATCGATGGCCTAGATGGTGGTGCGGAGACGCACGAATGCGCGGTTTTCTTGCGCGTTTGGGAGAATTGGGGTGCAAGTCCCCGGCTGTACCAGTAACCGTAATTCCTCTTGGCCCGGGATGTTCGCATCGCAGATCGGACGATGCGCTCGGGCCGTTAAGGTTAAGTCGGATCGCCTCCCATCTTGCACGCGGCCGCGGCGCATGCCGTCGGTACGCGTTGGGCTCTGGAGGGAAGGGGGGACCCCGATGGGGGTACTCGAGCGCAATGTGCGCGATGACGTGGGGCAGCCGCTGGGCAATGTTCCAAGTTTAGACAATAGGAGACAAATGGATATGTTTGAGGACGAGTGCCAGCGCGCCTCGTGGCGTCGTCATGGAGCGATTGCCCGCGGCATAGCCAAGCGCGGTCTGGTGGCGTTCCTGGCTTTTGCCATGGCTTTTGGTACCACGCCGGCGCAACTTTGGGCCGAGGGCGCCGAGGGCATCGCCGAGGCTGTGACTCAGGCTGCGACGGGCGGCGAGGGCGCGGCGGCCGAAGGCGCCGACGATGATGCCGCCGAAAATGCCGCTGGCAGCGATAGCGCGACGGCCGGTGATGCTGTCAATACAGAGGGTTCGGCTGCGCCGGTATCCGTCGCTTCCGAGCAGGGCGATGCGTCCGACTCCGTCGCCGTTTCCGCACATTCGGCATATGTGACCGTTAACTCGGCTGAAATTATTGATGCTGACGGCAACGGGCTTGCCTATGGCAGCGGTATCGCCAAGGTTGGCGATACCGTTAAGGTCGCAGCTTATTACAAGGACGAGTTCGGCGAAGACGAGGAGATTCTCTCCTCAGAGTACGACCAGCTGGGCTATCAGTGGTATGTCGGCAATAGCCAGTCTACCGCTCCGACGGCGTCGGGCTACACCGCTATCGAAGGCGCAACTGCTCGTGAGCTCAAGTTGACCTCCGATCTTGCTGGCAAGTATGTCGCATGCCGTGTTACGTATGGCGCCGGCGCCGGTGACTACAAGTTCACGGCAAGCCTTAAGTATCCCGTAGAGGCTTCTGCCGAGCCCGAGGCCCCCAAGTCTGATGAGGCTAAGAAGCTGGACGAGGCGGTTGCGAAGCTCAAAGCCGATGGCTATTCAGGCTGGTATCCCAATCCATCCCAGGGAGCCGATACCAACATCTGCTCCATGCTTTCGGCGAAGCTTGCCAACTTGGGGTACTCGGATATCAAGGTTTCGCTTGCGGGCGTAACCTATGGCGGCCGCGATCCCAAGCAGGATGGCGGCATCGCGGATGATGGAAAGATCTCCTATTTCTTCCTGTCTCCTGCAGATAAGACTTCCGCGCTTGATTACTCGCTGCTTCGCCAGTTTACGCCGACGTATACGCTGACGCTTGGCTCCGCGAGCGTGTCGTATACGCCCGGTCGCGCATCGACGCTCGCATGGGATGGTGGCAAGGTCATCGCCTATCTTAAGGCGGCATGGGCTCATGCTGAGGGTCTGCCCGATGAGATCGAACCCAGCGTTACGCAAGGAACGCTTCCCAGCTCGATCAGCATCAACGGTAAAAAGGTTGCTTCTATTAACTGGATGAGTCTTGATGACTCTGTTGCCAAGGTGAATTCCAGCTACGGCGATCCGACGGTTACGTATACCCACGGCATGACCGACCAGACTGCTCAGCTCACGGCTACGCTCTCGCTGGCGGTTCCTGGCTACAATAATGCCCCGTCAAACGGGACGACGTACCTGGTTTTCTATACCGTCAAGGCGAAAACTCAAGAGCAGATCGATGCCGAAAAGGCCGAGCTGTCCGCTGCGCTTGACCGCATTGTGCTCAAGGATTTCGCTACCCAAAAGGTAATCGATGCCAATGCCGTTGAGGGCGACATCCAGCTGCCCAATACCCGTCGTTCTGGCATCGACGCTCCATCCGGCGCCAAACTCTCCTATGCATCGAACAATGAGGCTGTTGCGAAGGTCAACGGCTACCGCGTGGTTGTTACCCGTGATATCGAAGGCGTCTCGAATGAAGTAGTTATTACGGCTACGCTTGCCAAGGACGGCATAACCGCAACGCGCGACATCGCCATCAAGGTTAAGCCCATCGACGATTCCGAGATTGACCAAGCTGTGGCATTTATGCAGCAGGTTAAGGATGCCTACGCAAAGTCTCTGCTCGGCGATAACGCTTCGGTTGACGCGGTTACCGAGAATCTGTCGACCTTTGCCGAGGCGGTGCCTACGGCAGACGGCGGCATCGAGTACCGCAAGGGTAAGGACAGCAAGCTGTCCGGCGTTGTAGCAGCAGACCTTCCTGGATACGACGCGATGTCGGGGAACGACTGGCGCACGTATCGCACGAGCGACACCTCGGTCATCTCGAACGAAAATCTAAAGGTGACGCGCCCCAAGGCCGATACCCTTGTTACGGTCGAGAGCAACCTGACGTACGCCAAGTACGAATCTCTGGCGAAGGCGCATCCCGAGAACGCTAAGCTGCAGAGCCTCATTAACCAGAGCGTTAAGGCGACGTATCGCGTTGTTGGTACGGTCGATCATTCCGACCCCAAGATTTCCGTTGCCTTTAAGCTCGTTGGTATCGACGCCGACGGCAACGACGAGGTTTGGGCCGATTCCGCCAAGAGTGTCGTTTACGGCTCGACTGCCGGCGATATGATTGAGGACGCTCTAAAGGGCATGACCCATACCGCGACCGGTGTGGGCACGGCAGGGTACTATCTGAGTGATATCACTTCGGCGGATGGTCGCAAGCTGGGCTGGGATGCGTCGACGGGCAAGTACTGGCAGCTTTTTGTTAACGGGAAGGCGTCTGAGGTCGGCGCCGGCCAGGTTCACCTTGCCCCCGGCGATAGCGTCGTGCTGTATTACTCTGCCTTTGGCGCAAGCCTTGACGATGCGAATAAGGCCACCGTTAAGGCTTCGGTGAGCTTTATCGGACCGGATGAGAACGGTACCAACACCGTGTGGGCGTCCGCCACCGACGTCAAGATGTCTGACGGTTCCACCGCGGCTGACCTTACCGAGCAGCAGCTCAAGGCCGCGGGCCTCACCTATGACAGCCAAGGCACTTCCGGTGCGTCGTTCTACCTTGCCAGCATCACCCGCAACGGCAAGACCTACGGCTGGGACCAGTCGACCGGTAGGTACTGGCAACTCTATGTCAACGGCGAGTATTCTCAAAAGATGGCGGGCCAGATTACCCTCAAGCCGGGGGACAAGGTCCAGTGGGTCTATGCTGCAGACGCCGAGAAGCCCCTCGAGGGCCTCATCGTCAATCCCTTCGCTTCGCGTCCGGACTGGACCGCAAGCTGGAACGGCTTTGGCAATGCGGGCGGCACGACGCTCGTGAACACGCCGACGCCCACCGAGTCTGCCGCGGAGCTGTGGAAGGTCAATCTGGCCACGGCTGCCGATAAGTGGGTTTCGCTGGGCGACCCCATCATTGCGGGCGGCTACGTTTTCGTTACCACGAACTCCGAGCTCGTCAAGATCGACAACGCGGGCAAGGTTGTTGCGCGCGTTTCCAAGGGCGGGACCACTAACTATTTCTCGCGTCCTGTGTACGCGGATGGTCTGATTATCTCGGCAAACGACGATGGTTCCGTGTACGCCTTTTCTGCCGAGACACTTGAGTGCGTGTGGAAGACCTCTGCACTCGAGGCTCCTGCCGCGGGCGGGCGCTATCAGGCGAATTCGACCATGACGGTAGCGAACGGATGTGTATACGCCGAGTTTGTCACAGGTGCCGGCACTTCCGGTACCGCAACGGGCGGGGCCATGGTTTGCATCGATATTGCGACGGGCAAGATCGTCTGGTCGGATGTCACCACAAAGACCGGTTCCTCGACCGGCGAGGGTTACTACTGGGCGGGTGCCGCCGCTTCCGGCTCCGATCTTGTTATCGGTGACGAGAGCGGCTGCGTGAAGCTCATTGACGGCAAATCCGGCAAGGTCAAATCTTCTGTGAGCCTGTCTGGAAATCCCGTTCGTGCAACGATCGTTTCTGCCGGTACCGAGGGTGGCAACCCGGTCTTTTTGGCGATCGGTCGTCAGCCGGCTACGCTCTATAAAATTGTTCGTGAGGGCGACATGCTTCGTATTGTCGGCTCTTGCGCATTTGCGAACACCTCGACTTCGACGCCTGCCGTGGCAAACGGCAAGGTCTATGTTGGCGGAAGCGACTCCTCGAATAACGGCCAGTTCACGGTTGTCGACCTTGCGTCCATGAAGGTCGAGAAAACTCTCGATATGGGCAAAATGGCCGAGGTCAAAGCCTCTCCGATTGCATCTGTGCAGGGCAGCGATGTCTACGTGTACTTTACCTGCAACAAGACTCCGGGCGCTGTCTACTGCTTTAACCAGTCAACTGGCGAGGCTGTGGAGATCTATACGCCGTCTGGCTCCAATGCGAACTATTGCACTGCAAGCGTGATCGCCGATGTCCAGGGCAACCTTTACTACACCAACGATTCCGGTACGCTATTTGCTCTCAAGGCTGCCCCGGGTTATACGGTGGCCTTCGATACGCGCGGTGGCAGCACGGTTCCCAGCGCTATGATCGCACAAAACAAGACCATGATTGCCCCTGCGAACCCCGAGCGCTCCGGTTACACCTTTGCAGGCTGGTACACCGATGCTGCCTGCACCAAGGCGTATGACTTTAGCGCTGCGGTGACGGCTGATATGACGCTGTATGCCAAGTGGACCAAGAATGCCGTTACCCCCGGCGGTAACGGCGGCTCTGGCTCCAACGGCGGCAATGGCGGCTCGGGTAATGCCGGTGCTGGTTCTGGTTCCGGTAACGGTACAAACGGCCAGCAGAGCGGCGGCGCTGTTTCGCCTGGGCAGAAGCCGGTGTCGTCGACCACGACCGAGACCAAGGACGGCAAGGATTCCAAGAAGGATTCCGACAAGTCCGACAAGAAGGACAGCAAGAAGTCTGACAAGAAGTCCAGCAAGTCCAGCTCCAAGTCCGATACGGGATCGGCTGCCGTGACTACCGCTAAGAAGTCCGCTGAGGCTCCGGCACAGCAGTCTGGCTTCAACCCGCTCGCCATTGTCGGCGTAGCGGCCGGCGTGATCGGGCTTGCGGTCATTGGCGTGTTCGTGTTTACCAAGCGTCGGTAGGTGAGAGCTGTGTCTAATAAACCTCAGGATGCCGACTCCAAGCAACCCGACTCGTCGTTCATCCAGCTCGATGATGGAAAGCAAAAGGGCGCCGCCTCGGCGGCGTCCGCCTCTCGGCGCAAGGCGCTGCTTGGCTCTCTGACGGCCGTCTGCATCGCGCTGATTGTCGTCTCGCTGGGCTTTGTTCACCCTTCCGCCAGCGGCGCCTGGTCCATCGATTGGATCGCTCGGGCCGTGGCGGGGAGGAGCGTTGCCGACTCTGGCTCTATCGCCTCTCGCAAGACGGAGACAGCGGGCTCCTCGTCTTCTGATGCTGTGGACTCCGAGTCCAAGGATTCGAATGAATCGGATTCCAAGGACGCTTCCGAGTCTTCGGACGAGAAGTCAGGCAAGGATTCGAAAGAGAAGAAGTCCGAAGGCAAGGGCGGCAAGAAGTCCAACAACGCGTCTGCCGGACAGGACTCCGAATCCGCTGGTGGATCGAGTTCTTCTGACGGCTCTTCTTCGGGCGGCGGCTCGGTGTCTGGCGGTGGGTCTGTATCCAACGGCGACAGCGCCTCTGCTGGCAATCAGGGCGGCTCGCAGCAGCCTGGCTACATTACTGTGACGGTCTCTGTGACGTCGAGTGCCGTGGGTAACCCGGTGTCTTCTGGCGGTACGTTCACCTTCAACGAGGGCGCTACCCCCTACGATGCTCTGTGCGCACTGGGCCTTTCCGTAAATGCGCACGGCTCATCGTACGGCACGTATGTCGCCGCTATCGGTGGTTTGGCCGAGAAGGAGCACGGTGGTACAAGCGGCTGGATGTACTCTGTCAACGGCGTAACGCCCAACACGGCTTGCAGCAACTACGTTCTCTCCAACGGTGACAGGGTGGTCTGGTATTACGTAACGGGCTAAATGCCTCGACATAACACGCCAAACGGGCGGTTCGGACAAACATCCGAGCCGCCCGTTTTTAATACGGATGGGACGTCGTTTCCCAATCGAGGCTCAACCGGAAATCGCATCCCACTCTGAAGGTGAATTCCGGGACGCAATTTCCGCATCAGCATCCATTGGGAAAGCGCATCCCGTTCTAGACATCGATAACGGGATGCGCTTTCCGTTTCGGCGTCCGCGGGAAACTGCGTCCCGGAATCCACGCTCAGACCGGGATACAGTTTCCCGATGGGGCGGGTTTCGGAAAGCGTGTTCCGCTCTGGGGGCTCATTCCGGGATGGGCTTTCCGCATGGGGCTCATCTGGAAACTGCGTCCCGTTCTGTTGACTGATTCCGGGACACAGTTTCCGCTAGGACGGCGTTGCGGAAGCTGCATCCCATTCTGAGGCTGCAATCTGGGATACACTTTCCGGAACGGCGCTCATGGGGAAACTGCGTCCCATTCATGCACCGTAGCCCGCCTTCCTCGGCAGACTCTGCAAACAAAAAACCGGTTGGAACGAGAATTCCAACCGGCTGCGAAGCGAGATTATGTTGGGCCATCTACGACCGTGCACCTTCGAGGAAGAAGCGGCGGCTAAAGTAGTTGTACCAGGTAACCAGGAACGTGGCGATGGCCTTCATGGCCTGGTAGCCGATGCTCAAAAACGTGACGCCCACAAACATGTACAGGTCGTTGAGGCCCAGACCGATCACCGACAGGATGGTAAAGATCGTGAACTCGCGCTTACGGCTCATGCCCTCGCGATGGTCGAACACGTACTTCATGCTGAGCCAGTAGTTGACCACGACGGACGTGGTAAACGAAACCGTGGTGCTCATCAAAAAGTCGAGGTGGAACAGCTCGACGAGCGCAATAAGCATGCCCCAGTCGACGCCAAAGGAGATAAGGCCCACGACAGCGAACTTGAGGAACTGCTTGGTATGAGGTTGTGCCAGCGCGTTGCGCACGTAATCACATCCAATGCGTTGATGAATCGAGCAACGAGATACTTTAGAGCTTTTGCATGGCAAACGTAAGGTCTTTGGCAAGAACTATACGAACTCGCCAAATATTCAAGAGGTAATCTGCAAACGCTGCAAATCTTCCCGTAAACGAGCAAGGCTCAGGCAGCGCTGCGCTTGACGCGCGTCATCCGCAGGTCCCCGTGGTGCAACGAGGAGGCCGACCTATTTGGCCTGCTCGCCCTCTAGGAATATCTTTCGCGTTACAAAGTTGTAGACCATGACGAGTGCGGTAGCGCAAATCTTGGCGATATTGGCCTCGAGGCCCAGGCCGGCGTTGAGGGCAAGCACGATGCCGTCGTTGAGCGCCAGGCCAATAACGGATAGCACGACAAAGATGATGAACTCGCGGCGACGGCTCATGCCCTCCTTGTGTGCAAACACGTACTTCATGCTCGCGACGTAGTTAAAGATGAGCGAGACGATAAAACCGCTGGTGTTGGCAATCAAAATGTTGAGGCCCAGGCCGTAGTGGAGCAGATTCATGATGCCAAAGTCGATGACGGTGGCAACGACGCCGACGACGCCGAACTTTATGATCTGCGCAAGGAGCTTTTGCATGGTACCTGCCTTAGGGTGGCGCCGGGGCGCCGCGGGGATGACGAACTCAGCAAGTTTAGCCAATCCCCGCAGGCGGGGCTAGGCGCGCTCCTCGATAGCACCGTTTCTATATGCATCGAGCAGTTGGCGTAGGTCCTGGATCTGGCTGCGGATCATAGCACCGGTATCGGTGTCGCTCACCATGCGGCGACGGTCGGCCTGGTCAAAACGGTTGGTCTCGCTCTCGATGTCCACGTTGCGGGTAAGTGCCTCGGCAACCGTGGTAAAGGCTTGGTGCGACTTGAGGCGGCAGCCGCGTGAGCTCGAGATAAGTGTGTAGCCGGCGATACCCGTTTTGGGATGATAGGCGCGACAGAAGCCGCCGTCGATGACCAGCAGCTTGCCCTCGGCGCGGATGGGCTGCTCGCCCTTGGTGGTTTTAACGGGTGTGTGGCCGTTGATGATGTGGCCGGTCAGCGAACATGCCATGGGGGCAACGCCGAACTCGCGCATGATGTCGTCGCAGACAGAGGGCGACTTGGTAAGCGTGAAGTACGGGTCCATCGGCTCGACCCAGGTGCTCTTATCGGCGATATAGGCGCGCTCAAAGGTGCGCACCAGGCGACCGCTCGCGGGTGAGTTAAAGCCGATCCACAGGTACCACATCCAGTCAAGGGCGTCGCGGTCGCCCACGCGCCAGGCGCGGCGGGCGATGCGGTCGCAAAAATCGAGATAATCACGGCCGGCGTGCCAGGTACCCAGGCAGTTCATGCTGCTAAAGGTGCCGTCTTCGTTGAGCGGCACGCAGCCATGGAACAGCAGGTTGCCGTTGGTGACCTTGTACATCGAGCCGTGGGTGTAGAGGAAATCGATATGGCGATGCAGGTGATCGGCGGTGACAAACTCGGACACGAGCTTGTCGATGATATGTTGCTCCTGGGGCGTGAGCGTGTAGGGGTCCGTCGGGTCGACGGTGGGGAAGTCGTTGGTCGTGAGCGGCCACACGCTGCCGTCGGCGAGCGTGACCGTACCGGCGTCGTGGTCGATCTTGTCGAGCAGCAGGCGGTCGGTCATGTCGAACTCGGGGTGGCGCTGGATAATCTGGCCCTCGAGTTTAAAGAGCAGCACGTTGATGGCCTTGATCAGCGGGGTGATGGTCTCACCGGCGGTGTAGGTGGCATCGGCAAAGGCGACAAGCTCGCGCAGCGAGATGCCGTAGTCGTTCTCGAGAATCTCGTAGTTGTCGTAGCGCAGGTTGTTGCGTAGCACCGTGGCGATGCAGGCGGGCTCGCCGGCAGCGGCGCCCATCCACAACAGGTCGTGATTGCCCCACTGAATATCGAGCGAATGATAGGTGAGCAGACGGTCCATAATCTTGGCAGCGCCGCCGCCGCGGTCGAAGATGTCGCCCACCAAGTGCAGGTGGTCCACGGCGAGGCGCTTGATGAGCGAGGCGAGCGACTCGATAAAGTCGTCGGCGCTGGCGGTCTCCAAGATGGATTCGATAATGCGCTCGTGATAACGCACGCGGTAGTTGTTCTCGTCCGGATGCGTGTGCAGCAGCTCGTCGATGATGTAGGCGTAATCGCGCGGGATGGCTTTACGTACCTTGGAGCGGGTGTAGCGGCTCGAAAGCGAGCGGGCAACCACAATGAGCTGGTTGAGCATGGTCTTGTACCAGGTGGGCGAGTCCTCGTGCCGGCTGCGGACCAGATCGATCTTCTCGCGCGGGTAGTAGATGAGCGTGCACAGCTCGCCCTTTTCGTTAAAGGAGAGCGTGTCGCCAAAGATTTCGTCGACATGCTCGCGCACGACGCCCGAGCAGTTGTTGAGGATGTGCATAAAGGCTTCGTACTCGCCGTGCACGTCGCTCATAAAATGCTCGGTGCCTTTGGGCAGGTTGAGAATGGCCGAGAGATTGATAATCTCGGTAAACGCGGATTGCTCGGTGGGAAATTGTCTCGACAGCAGACGCAGATACTTAAAGTCTTGCGGGTTGCGATCGAATGCGACCATGAAACACCTTCCGATATGGTTGGTAAAACCGATAAACAGCGTCAAACGTTTATCAGTATGCGCCGGCTTTGTTTCGATTTTGCGCCGGCGGCTGAATTGTCGGCTGAACGGTTTGGTAAATCGATTTAGTCAAGGTAGATATGGCGGTTGAGTGGAGACGTAGGGTCGTTTTTGCAGGCGCATACCTCCGGGATCGCTAGAGATGATGACGGTAAAGATGTTCACTACCTTTGGTTCAATTTGGTAAATAACGGACATTTGTACCGTATTCACGCATGCTGTGAGATAATTTGCGCAGCAATGAGTAAGGAGCCTCATATGAGTGATTTTGTCCTGACCTGTGAATCCGCCGCCGACCGAACCCGTGAGTTCTTTGCGTCGCGCAATATCCCTGTCGTGTGTTTTCATTACGAGATCGACGATGTTGTCTATACGGACGATCTGTATCAGTCGATTACGCCGGACGAGTTTTTTGCCCAGATTGCCGCGGGCGCCATGCCCAAGACGTCTCAGGTGAGCGTGGGCGAGTACGAGGAGTTTTGGGAGCCGTTTGTTGCCGAGGGTAAAGACGTGCTGCACCTGACGCTGTCGTCGGGTATTTCGGGTACGTATGGATCGGCCTGCGTTGCGGCACAGATGCTCGCGGATCGCTATCCCCAGGGCGGCAAGGTGCGCGTCATCGATTCGTTGGCGGCGTCTTCGGGCTTTGGCCTGCTGGCGGAATGTGCCGCGGACGTTCGCGATAGCGGTGCTTCGCTCGACGAGACGGCCGCTTGGATTGAGGAGCATAAACTCAACCTTCACCACTGGTTCTTCTCGACCGATCTGTCGAGCTACCTGCGCGGCGGTCGCATTTCGGCTGCGAGCGCGATCATCGGCACAGCGCTTAAGATTTGCCCACTTATGACGGTCGATTGCGAAGGTGGGCTGTCGCCACGTGAGAAGATTCGCACCAAGAAGCGCGCGATTTCCGAGATGGCTAAGACCATGATGAAACACGTGCAGGACGGTGCGGACTATTCGGGTAAGTGCGTCTTGTCCCATTCGGCGTGCCGCGAGGATGCCGAGGCAGTTGCGGCGCTGATTGAGGAACAGGTTCCGCAGCTCAAAGGCAAGATTGAGATCAACAATATCGGTGCTCTGATCGGTTCGCACACCGGACCTGGTACGGTGGCGCTCTTCTTTATGGGCGACAAGCGCGTGGATTAACTTGGCCCATCACGTCGCGCACGAATGCTCAAACGAAAAAGGCCCGCCTCACGTTTGTGAGGCGGGCCTTGCTCTTATGGTTAGCGTTTCTTGCCGCGGAAGAAGAAGCCGTGGAGCGATGGCTTGAGGCCGCGGTTGGCGCGACGCTCCTCGATATGATCGTGGATCGAAGCGACGCGTTCGATAACCTCGTCGGGAATCGGCACGTCGGGATTCATGTTCTCGACCTGACTGACCTCGGCGGCGGCAACCTGGTCAATAATGGGCACATCGTCGCGCGAGATGACGGGCGTTGCGTCTTCCTTCATCTTGCGGTAACGCTCCATCATGTCGGTCTGCAGCTGTTGGGCCGAAGGCGGCGTCCAGATGATGGCGTTGGCGCCGGCGGCGATGGTTTCGCGGATGCTCTCGGGCGTCTTGCCGCCCGGCGCGATGAGCGGCAGATTGGGATAGTGCTCGCGCAGCTCGCGAAGGACCTGGGGCGTGTTTTTGCCGGCCGCGATGTTGAGGATCTTGGCTCCGGCGCGCACTTTGGCGTGCGCATCGTCGTCGCAGCGAACGACCGTGGCGATGACGGGGATGTCGGCGATGTTGGTGATGTGCTCGACCATCTCGGCAGTGGCGGGGGAGTTGACCACGCAGCCCGCCGCGCCCTGCATCTCGGAGACGGCTGCCATCTGTACGGAGCGCTTGCCGGTCGTAGTTCCGCCGCCCACGCCTACAAAGACCGGGCACTCGGCGACAGTCAACAGCGCCTGCGTAATGGCAGGCTGTGGCGTGAAGGGGTAAACGGCAAAGACGGCATCGGCATTGGAGTTGCGGATGACCGCCACGTCGGTGGTGTAGATAAGCGACTTGATGCGACGACCGAAGAGCGTAAAGCCGCTGGCCTCCTCGATCTCGTCGGGCATGCGGAGGGCCGCCTTGCGCAGGCGCCCGTCGATGGGCAGCGGCTCCATGGGGAGCAGTCCGTTGGGGGTCACGGCTACCTGGGGCTCGGTGAACTCGTCTGCAAGCTCGACCTCGGAAAAATCGACCGAGGCGACGATGTCCTCGTGAACCTCGGCGGGGACATCGATGGGGGCCTGGTCGTTAGTCGCGGCAGGCGCGTCGAAGGAACTGGTGCCGACAAAGGCGTCGACGCGCTCGTTCAAATCGTTGAGAGTATCCATGGAGGCTCGATTCTATGCGATGGTGGCCGGCGGGGTGCCGACAGCGTTGTGCTTGCTAAATCGTTTGACTAGTTGATTTTTCCCCGCCGCGCCATCCGTTAGACCGAAGGATCGGCGAACGTGAAGGAGCTGTGGTGGCGGGTATTGAGGTGCTATCTTGAATGTCCCGTTTAAAAGAGAGGTGACGCGGTATGGAATTCACAGCAATGTTGGGCTCGATTGGCCTGTGTGTGGGCGCAATCGTTGCCGCCGCAGTCATCTACTTGGTGGTCACCGCCATTAAGGGCAAAAGAGCCGAGCGCAAGGAACGCGAGGCGCTTAAGCAGCACCGTGACCAGCAGGACAAGCGCGCACGGAGATAGTTTGTTGAGTTTTGAATCCGTGCGCTAGCTGTGTTTTCGGATCAGGGCAATGTAGAAGCCCTCAAAGTCGCGGCTGGGCGGAATGGTCAGCGTGCCGGGCATACCGTTGGCGATGGACGAGACGTGGCCGGCGGCGATGGCCTCGGTGAGGGCGTTGCTCTCGACGCGGGGCTTTTCGCCAGCTTCCTGGGCGCGGCGCGTTTCACTTTCGCTCGGCGTGCCATCGAGGGGGATAAGCTCGCAGTCCATGTGCTTGTCGAGGGCCTCTTGCAGGGCGTCCTCGTTTTCCTGCGGCAAGATCGAACAAGTCGAATAGACGAGCGTGCCGCCCGGTTTGAGGGCTCCCATGGCGCGGTCCAGAAGTGCTCGCTGCGAGCGGGCACACTTGCCGAGTAACTGCTCGGTGAGGCCGCGCAGGCTCTTCTCGTTGCCGCTGATGACGGTGCCCGTGCCGGTGCAGGGAGCGTCGAGCAGGATGCGGTCAAAGCGGAAGAACTCGTCGAGCTCGCGTGCGTCGATGCGCATGACGGGCACATTTTTTGCGCCTTGGCGGCCCAAGTTGGCCTCGAGCTTTTCGGCGCGGGGAATGCTCATCTCGCAGGCGGTGAGGTGCGCCTGTCCCTGGGTGAGAGCGGCGATCTGCGTCGTCTTGCCGCCGGGGGCCGCGCACATGTCCAGGATGTCCTCGCCGGCCTGAGCGCCCAGCACCAAAGGAGGCATCATGGACGACAGGCTCTGCAGGTAGATTTTGCCGTTGCGGTAGATGTCGAGATCCCACAGATCGGATACCTGGGCCTCGGGCAGGATGAAAGCGTCCGGGTACCAGGCAACGGTTTGGTGGGCGATGCCGGCCTCGTCGAGTGCAGCGATGACGTCCTCGGCGGTCGCCTTGAGCGTGTTGGCGCGCAGTGTGACTGGGCGTGTGGCCGCGGCGCCAAAGCCTTCGATCATGAGCTCGGCATCGGTGGGGGCATAGGCGCCGGCGACCGTGTCGACCATAAAGCGCGGCAGGTCGGCGACGGAGTGTTGGGCGGCAAGCCGGTCGGAAAGCTCGGTAGCAGCAAACTGCTTAAGCTTGAGCTCGGGCTTAACCTGCTTTTTCTGCTTGCGACGACGCGGCTTGGACATCCGTCTTTCCTTCCCATTCCATTAAAAGTGGTCAATTTGGGACGGGGCTATTTTAGCTGCCCGTCCGTTTCGGCAGGCGTTGCAGTTAAATTTGGGACGGGGTAGCTAAAATAGCCCCGTCCCAAATAGACTACTCTGCCTTGGCGTTTGTCTAGTACTGGCTCTCGTGCTTGCTGAAGAAGTCGAAGCGCGGGGGCAGCGGCTTCACGCGGTGCTCGCCGGGCTTCTCGCCTAGGCTCTCCACGAACTCGTCCGTGGAGGCAAAGATGTTATCCCAGCTAAAGAAAGCGACCGGGTCGACGTCGAAGTACTCGCAGATGAGCTCGCAGCCGGCCGGGACGATGCCGTGCATGAGCACGGTCGCCACGCGCAGCTCGGTAAAGGCGTCGACCAGTGCCTGCGTCATGGCGGCGTTTGCCTCGCTATCCTCGAGCTTGTTGGCGGCCTTGGAGGCGTCGCTCCAGCGCTTGTTGGCGGCACGCAGGTAGTCGTCGCACACGGCGAGCGCGCGGTGCGTCTCGAACTTGTACATGGCCTGCTCAAAGGCAAGGGCGGCCTGCTCGGCAGCCTCGACAACGGCGGCAGAGGCGGCACCGGCGGGGATGCAGCCGTTGCGGTACGGGCTCTCGTCGCCCTCCTTGACGGCGACGCCGTAGAAGCAGCTGCGGGCCAGGCGGTTGAACACGCCGGTCAAAAGCGCGCTCTCCTTAAGGGCCGGGTCGATAACGCGCTTGTCGTCGCAGGCGCGCACCTCGTTGCCGTCCTTGTCCTTGCCGGTCACGCGTGTGTCATATGCCTTGGGGCTAAAGCTCACCGGCTTCTCGGACAGGCCGAGCGACAGCCAATGCGCACGCATCTGCTCGCAGGTGTAGTGGTTGAGCAGGTTGTCTGCCGGCGGGGGAGGCGTCTGCGAGGACGAGCTGGCCTTTTTGCCCATGTAGAGCAGGTGATAGCAGGCGCTGACGGTGCTCTGCGTGAGGTTCCAACCCAGGGCCTCCCACATGGCGGTCTGCGCGATGCAGTAGAAGTAGATGTTGTCCTGACCGATAAACTGGTAGATCTGTGCGTCGTCCGAGCACCACCAGTCGCGCCAGTCGAGCGAGCTGTGCTGGTAGGTGGGCGCGGGGACCTGCGTGGAATCGGCGGCGGGCTCGCCCATGAGGGCGGCATCCTGGGCGGCGACGCCCTCGGTCACGCCGGCGGCGCGGGCATCGCGGGCGAGCACGGTGCGGGTGTAGCTGATGGGCGCCCACAGGCTCTCGGGCCAGCACCAGCAGGTGACATCGGTCACGCCATCGACCTCGGGCACCGGAACGCCCCAGTCGATGTTGCCGGTGATGCGGAAGGGCACGAGCGCCTTGCCGCTACGGAAGCGCACGCCGCCGTTGGCGAGCACCGCGTGGGCGTCGTCGCGCTCCTTCCAGCTGGGGAAGGTGACGGTAAAGCTGCTCTTGTTGCCTTCGGGCTCCAGCACGGTGTGCTCGGGCAGCTGGTCTTCGACGGCGTCGAAAGCCTCGCGGAACTTGTTCTGAATATAGAGTTGTGCCGGCAGCAGCCACTCCTCCATGGTCTTGGAGACCACGGAGCGAACCTGCGGGTTCTGGGCGAGCTTGGCGGTGTAGGTCTTCATAAAGTCGAGGTAGGCGGGCAGGTCGAAGTAGAGGTTGTCGACCGGGCGCAGCTCGGGCACCTCGCCGGTGAGCTGGCTCTTGGGCGCGATGAGCTCCTCGGGCTCAAACTGGTGGCCCAGGTCGCACTCGTCGGCATAAGCCTTCTCGGACTTGCAGCCTTGGATGGGGCAGCGGCCGATGACCTGGCGACCGTTGAGGAACGTACCGGCCTTGGCGTCGTAGAACTGCAGGGTAGAGCGCTTGGAGATGGTGCCCTGCTCGTGCAGGCGCTCGATAATCTCGGCGGTCACCTTGTTGTGAATCTGCGCAGCCGGCTCAAGGCCCGAGCCGCCGTAGATGTCGCAGCTGATGTTGTAGTTGTTGAGGGTCGCGGCCTGGCGGGAGTGATTGGACTCGACATACTCGCTAATGGACTTATCGTAGCCCTCGTTCTCCTTGAGCTTGCGGTAGCTCTCCATGATGGGCGAGCCGTAGCAGTCGGTGCCCGAGGTGAAGATGACGTTCTCGCGGCCCAGACGGTCGCGCAGGAAACGGGCGAAGAAGTCGGCCGGAACAAAGACGCCGCCAACGTGGCCAAAGTGAAGGCCCTTGTTGCCGTAGGGCTCACCGGCGGTTACGATGGCGCGGCGAGGCCAGCTGGGACGGTCGTTCATGGAGTATTTGGATGCCATGGGACTCCTTCGCATATGGTGAGAGCGTGGCCGGGCGCGGGGCTCGGCGACGCGGTGGTCAATTCGTGCATATCGTTCGACATTATCGCACATGCGGGCGGGTACGTGGCAGGGGCGCTATCCTAAGATGCTATGAATGAGATTTCCAACATACATGCGTTTGAAGACGAGGATTTCCTGCACGCTTGCTTTGTGTGGGGGATGGCCGTGCTTGGCGCATTTGCCGTGTGCCTGGTGCCGGTGTTTATGCTGCTGGGTGGGCCCGCGGACTTGGATGCGGCTGACGCGGGTGGCTGGACGGCTGTCTTGGGCTGGATAGTCGGCTTGGCTGCGGTTTCGGCGGCGTCATTTGCCGTGCACGAGTTGGTGCACGGCGTGTTCTTTAAGCTGCTGGCTCCTGCGGGCGCGCAGGTGACCTTTGGGGCGAACCTCGAGACATGCATGATCTATGCCTGCGCCGAGGGCGTTGTGTATTCGCGCCGGCGGTACATGGCAGTTTGTCTGGCGCCGACGGTTGTCGTGACGACAGCATTTGCCCTGGGATTTGTGCTTTCGGGCTATCCGCTGCTGTGCTACCTGGCGGCCGGTCTGCATTTGTCGGGCTGTGTGGGCGACTGGTATTACGTGCGGACCATTTTGCGCGACCGCCGCATTGTCGCCTGCGAAGATACGTCCTTTGGCGTTCGCTTTTTCGCAAGGTAGTCTTTTTGGGACGGGGCTATTTTGACTACTTTCCTGTTGATGCAGGTATTTGGAACTGCTTGACGTTAAAAGTAGTCAAAATAGCCCCGTCCCAAAAAGACTACCCTGGGCAAAGATTGGGAGGAGATGTCCATGAAGCCGCTGCTGCTGCATGCGTGCTGTGCGCCGTGCTCGCTTGAGCCGGTTCGTCTGCTGCGCGAGGAGGGGTTTGAGCCCACGATTTGCTGGACCAACCCCAATATTCAACCGCGCGATGAATGGCGGCGGCGTTTGGACGAGCTTCGCCGGTGGTGTGCCGATGGCGACATGGAGCTTATCGAGGCGGGGGAGGACCGCGAGCGCTGGGAGGCCGGCGTGGCCCCGCTGGGCGCCGATCGACCCCGTCGCTGTCGTGCGTGCTATGCCCTGCGCCTGGCCGAGGCATGCCGTGTGGCCCAGGAGTGCGGGTTTGAGTTTGTGGGTACGACGCTCGCCGTCTCGCCGTATCAGTTGTTTGAAACCTGCAACGATGTGTTGGAGCGTCTGGCTGCCTCCCGCGGTCTCACCCCGGTGATTCGCGATTTTCGCCCGTATTATCCCGAGGCGACACGACGTTCGCGCGAGCTGGGTATGTATCGGCAGAATTATTGCGGCTGCCGCTTCTCGGCCGTCGAGGCGGCCATGGACCGCGCCCGCATCCGCGATGAGCGCAGAGCCGCCAAAAAGTAGTTCTTTTGGGCTGGCAGCCTGCTAGGATGTAGAGCGGATTTTAGCTATATAAGGAGTATTCGACGTGTCTATGCGTACCGATGATTTTGACTACAACCTTCCTGAGGAACTGATTGCCCAGGCTCCTGCTGAGCCGCGCGACTCCTGCCGCCTACTGGTGGTGGATCGCAAGGGCTCCCAGGCGGGGACGCCGCTGGAGCATGGCGGCACCGTCGAGCACCGCATCTTTCGCGACATCATCGACTATATCGAGCCGGGTGATGTGCTCGTCATCAACCAGACGCGCGTGATGCCGGCCCGCCTGATCGGTCGCAAGGCCGGATCGGGCGGCGTGGTCGAGACGCTGCTGCTCAAGCGCCGCGAGGATGTTGACCCGCTGGGTCACGTTTGGGAGTGTCTGGTCAAGCCGGGCAAGCGCCTAAAGCCTGGTGCTCAGATTGAGTATCGCGCCGGTGGCGCCCATGCGCCCGAGGGCGCGCCCGTGGTGCTGACGGCCGAGGTCGTCGATTTTGTCACCGATAGCCGCGGCGGCCGCCTGGTACGTTTTGAGCCGGCCGGTTGCAATGCCGCCGGCGAGCCGCGCACGCTCGATGAGGCCATCCATGCTGCCGGCCACGTGCCGCTGCCGCCCTACATTACCGATTACGAGGGCGATCCCGAGAAGTACCAGACCGTCTACGCCATGAAGGAGGAGCACTCAGCTGCCGCTCCCACGGCGGGCCTGCACTTTACTCCCGAGCTCATGGCGGCTATCGAGGCCAAGGGTGCGAAGTTTGCCGCTGTCGAGCTCGAGGTGGGCATCGATACCTTCCGTCTGGTGGAGGAGGACGACCCCACGCAGCACGTGATGCACACCGAGCGCTATCACGTGTCGCAGGAGGTTGTCGACGCCGTGCATAAGGCGAAGGCCGAGGGACATCGCGTGATTGCTGTCGGTACCACCGCGGTGCGCTCGCTCGAGAGTGCGTTTGATGCGGACGCGCCGGTGTCCGATCCGGCTGTGACGGCGCGCTATTTTGAGGGCCGTAAGGACGGGGCCGACACGCTCGGCCGTGGTGACATCGTGGCGCGCGAGAACGCGACGACGCAGCTCTACCTCATGCCCGGCTCGACCTATCACGTGGTCGACGCGCTGATCACCAACTTCCATGTTCCGCGCTCCACACTCATGATGCTCGTGAGCGCACTTGCTAGCCGCGACCAGATCATGGATGCCTACGCCGCCGCAATCGAGCAGCGCTATCGCTTCTTCAGCTTTGGCGACGCCATGCTCATTCAGTAGGTTCCGCCGTTCTGCCGAACGGCGGACCGGCCGACGCTGCGCGGGCCGCATTTGGACAATCTGACGTTCAACTTCAAGGGCGCGACCAGAAGGTCAGCGCCCTTTCGTTTCACGTCACCTTGCCTCAAATGCGACCCGCTCGCTGTCGCTGCCAAAACATCGGCATTTCTTTGGTTGTCAAGAGATTGCCGTTCTGGCGGGTTTTCGCTGACTTCGCCAAAACATTGGAGTTGCCGTGGTTCAACCTGCCAAAAAGGGACAGGTTTATTTTGGCAGGTTTTATCTGGGCAAACGTTGTTGGTGCAATGGGGACTGCTTTATATGCACCAAGTTGGTGCAAAGTAGCCTGGCCCCTTTGCACCAATCAAAAAGTTGCGGTGAGTGTTTTTTGGCAGCTGGTTTACTTGCTCGCGAACAGCCAGATTAGGACGATCACGAGGATTACGGCGACAATGCAGACGATGGCGCCGGTGAATTTGACGCGTGAGTCACGGGTGCGCTCGCGCACGTCGTTCTCGGCGGCTTCGAGCTGAGCCACTTCGCGCTCGGTTTCGGCATGCTCGGCCTTATCGCGAGCCAGGGAGCCCGCGAGCGATTCGGAGATCTCGGGATGGTTGTGCACCTCGGTCGCCTGCTCGATGATCGACTGCGCATGCGCGACGTCCGCCTGGGCATTGGCGATAGCCTGCTCTTGCTCTTGACGCGCTTTGTCCTCGGTGACGATCTTCTCGCGTAATTCGCGCTGGCGCGTCGCAGCGGCCGCCTTTGCGGTCTGCAGCTCGTCGCGCGCGGCATCGGCCTCGGCCGTCACGGCCTGATGGGCGCGCTTGGCGTCGGCGATGGGGGCTTGCGCCTGCTCGACGGCTTGCTCGGCAGCTGCGAGCGAGTGCTCAAGATCGGCGGTGATGCGCGGGACATCCTCCTCGGCTTTACGCAGGGCATCGGCCGTGTCGGAGATCTGCATCGAAAGCTCGCTGGTGCGCACCGTATAGTTGGCGGGATTTGCCGAGGGATTGCGCTGCAGCTCGGCATACTCGCGGCGCAACGTTTCGAGTTGAGCACGCGTGGCGTCGACGGTTTGCTGCGCTGCGGCAACGCCGGCGTCGCGCTCGGCCTGTACCTTGTCGCGGATGCGCTTGGAATCCTCGAGACGTCGTACGAGGCGGTTACCGGTCTCGCGCGAGCTGGCTTCGCGCGCTTCGACGGCATCGAGTGCGGCTTTGAGACGCCGCTCGGTGGCGTCGTCCTCTTCTTTTATTTGTTCGAGCTGCGCTTTGAGCTCTGCTGTCTTGGCGGCATGGGTATCGCGGCCGATTTCTGCCGCCGCGGCGGCCTTTTGTGCCGTGTCGATAGCGTGGCGCTGCTCGGCGACGATTTGGTCGTAGCGGCCTGCGATATCCTGGCGCGTCTCGAGCTCCTCGCCTTGATCGGCGATGCGCTGATCAAGTTCGGCCAGGTGGGCACGAGCGTCCGCGAGCGCCTTCTTTGCGGCGTTCATCTCGCGCATGGCAGAGGCGCCCTGGGCGATAAAAGTGCCTACGGCGTTTGCTGTATTTGAGACGGCGGTTCCCAGATCGCGGCTGGCTGCAGGGGCGTGTGGAGCGGTCGGGTGACCGGCGTCGGCCGTACCCGCATCGGGCGCCTGCGACGTGGCGATATTGCCGGTGCCGCCCTCGATCACGGAAAAGCCGGCAGTGTGCGGGTCAACTGCATCTGCGCCAATTGTAGGGTGCTCGAGCTGTAAGAACGAAGGTACGGTGCTGCCTTGGTCGGCAACGGGGGTCTCGCCAGGCACGAAGGTCGATGCGGCCTCGGCGGCCTTCTCTTCTTCGGCGTCCACATCGGCGTCGGCCACGGCGTCTTTCATCGCTTTGACGGCATCCATCATGGAGTCCATGACGGCATCGAGCTCTTCTTCCGAAGACACCTCGATGGGTCCTGCCGCCTGTGGCGCGGGGTCCGCGTCGGGCTCGGCGTCGTTCGACTCCGGTTGCTCGCCTTCGTCATGCTCGACAGTATCGCCTGTGTCTGTTGCCTTATCCGCACCGGCGTGCGCATCTTCGGCGGATGCATCGACGGAAGCGGCGACGCAGGTAGGAGTGCTGCAGTCGTCGGCGACGTCTGCGGAATGATCAATATGCTGCTGAGTCTGGGGGTCCAGCTCGTCTGTCATAGGCATGTGCTCCTCATCGTTGATTGTCACCCTATGATAAAGTCTCGCGCCGGCATCCCGCGCGCCGCAGCAAAGTTTCAAAACGTGTTCGATGGCTCGCTTGGACAGCTAAAATTCGGCTGCTATATTCAGTTTGCGCTTGACATTTCCTTCTCCCAAAGACGTTATGCCGTTCGCCTGCCGCGGTCTTTATAATGGTTTGCGTATGAACCGCAACCAAGGAGTTCCAGTTTATGGACCAGAGCCTATTTAAATTCGACCTGATCGCCGAGGATCCGACCACGCATGCGCGTGCCGGCGTGCTGCACACCCCGCACGGCGACATCGAGACGCCGATCTTTATGCCCGTGGGCACCAAGGCAAACGTCAAGGGCATTCCTGCCGAGACTGTCAAGCAGCTCGGCGCCCAGATCGTGCTCGCCAATACCTATCACCTGTCCATGCGTCCCGGCGAGGATACCATCGCCGAGTTGGGTGGCCTGCACAAGTTTATGAACTGGCATGGCCCCATCCTCACTGATTCCGGCGGTTTCCAGGTGTTCAGCCACAACGACGCCGTCAAGCTCACCGACGAGGGCGTGCGCTTTATCGTCAACGACTACGACGGCCGCCACGTGTTCTGGACGCCCGAGGACAACATGGAAATCGCCATGAAGCTCGGCTCCGACATCTGCATGCAGCTCGATCAGTGCCCGGGCTATCCCGCCACGCGCGCCTACGTTGAGCGCGCCGTTGAGCTGTCGAGCATGTGGGCCGAGCGCTGCTATAAAGCTCATACCCGCGACGACCAGGCGCTCTTTGGCATCGTTCAGGGCGGCATGCATCTGGACCTGCGCCTGCGTTCGCTGCGCCATCTGGAGGAGTGCGGTGACTTTCCCGGTTACGGCATTGGCGGCTACTCGGTGGGCGAGGACCACGAGACCATGTTTGAGACGCTGGCACCGCTCGCGAGTGAGTACATGCCCAAACATAAGCCGCGCTACCTGATGGGCGTCGGCAACCCGACGACGCTCGTGCGTGGTGTAGGCGTGGGCATCGACATGTTCGACTGCGTGCTGCCGACGCGCACCGGCCGCATGGGGACGGCGTTCTCGAGCGAGGGTCGCCTTAACTTCCGCAACGCCCGCTTTGCGCACGACGACGGCCCCATCGATCCCATCTGTACCTGCCCGGTGTGCACGGGCGGCTACAGCCGTGCGCTCATTCGCCACATGGTCACGCAGAAGGAGATGCTCGGCGGCATTTTGCTTTCGATGCACAACATCTACTACCTGCTCAACCTTATGCAGCGTGCCCGCCAGGCCATTATCGAGGGCCGTTACGGTGCGTTTGTGAGCGACTGGATGAACAGCCCCGCGGCAGTGGATTACTAAGAGCTGCGGGTGCGCTTACGGGGGCGCTCGCGCGGTGTCGAGGCTACGTGCCAATCGACCGTGCGTAGCCGGCGCCGGGCATCGCATGCGTCGGCATCGGTTGCACGACCTCTGACCGATGCCTTGCAAGCGCTTGATGCATCGTGGGTACCATACCGAATGGTTGATGTTCGGGCGGGTGTTTGACGCATGGCGTCGACCCCGCCCGTTTCTATTTTCGATAGGAGTATCCCATGATTAAGAATGAGAACGTCGAGGGCGAGCCGGCCTACGACGAGACGTACCGACGCGGCCCCGTGGTTATGCGCGGCCCTATGATTCCTAAGGACAACACCTACGCCAATCTGCTGGCGCCCGAGGACTCGACTGACTGGTTGCACGCCGACCCGTGGCGTGTGCTGCGCATTCAGGCCGAGTTTGTCGATGGCTTCGGCGCGCTTGCCGAGCTCGGGCCCGCGGTGACCATCTTCGGCAGTGCCCGCACGCCCAAGACCGATCCGCTCTACAAGGCGGCGCGCACGGTCGGCCGCAAGATCGCGCAGCGCGGCGTGGCGGTTATCACCGGCGGTGGTCCTGGCATTATGGAGGCGGCCAACAGGGGGGCGGCGAGCGCCAACGGCAAGTCGGTCGGCTTGGGTATTGAGCTTCCGCACGAGCATGGGCTCAACAAATACGTGAACCTCGGCATGGACTTCCGTTACTTCTTTGTGCGCAAGACCATGTTTGTCAAATACAGCTCGGGCGCCATCGTGTTTCCCGGTGGTTTTGGTACGCTCGACGAGATGTTTGAGGTGCTCACGCTGGTGCAGACGCACAAGGTCAAGCGCATGCCGCTTGTTTTGGTGGGCAGCGAATACTGGCAGGGCCTGTTCGACTGGCTCAACGGCCCGGTGATGGATGCCGGCATGATCAGCCCACTCGATCCAGACCTCGTCCACATCACCGATGACCTCAACGAGGCCGTCGACATCGCCCTGAGCGGGCTGATGTAGGGTAGGTAAAATGGGACGGGGCTAAAAAGACTGGTCTGAAACGTTTGATATCAGTCTTTTTGGCCCCGTCCCAAATGAACTGCTTCCAAGTTGCGGTGGAATAGGGATTGATTTGCGGTTGATAAGCCAAAAAAACAGTCCCTATTCCACCGCAAGTGGTAAAGGTGCCCCTAGTGGATGGGCTGGTAGCGGGGACAGTAGCTGATGGCGATGGCGTCGACACCTACGTGGGTGGCGATGGTGCAGCCGATGGGGCCGGTGCCGGCGTCTACGTAGTTCTGGCCTGCGAGCGCTTGGTTGACGAGCTCCTGCTCCTCGGCGGCGCCGGTCGTGAGTACACGTACGCTGGAGCCCGGGTGCTCGGCCAAAAATGCGAGGCAATCTGCCATGGTGTTGGCGACGATGCGCTTGGCGCCACGACCCTTTTTGATCGCCTTGATCTCGCCCGATTTCCACTCCGGCGAAACAGCCAGGCGAATATTGAGCATCTGCGTGAGCTGGCCGGCGAGTTTGGGCGCGCGGCCGTTCTTAACGAGGTTCTCGAGCGTGCGGGGAATCAGCAGCAGATGGGCGTCGGGCAGCGTCGCGCGGATCTGCGCTTCGGTCTCGTCCAGGCTGCGGCCGTCCTCACGCATGGCCAGCGCGTACTCCACCAGCAGGCCCTCGGCACCCGAGCCGGTGCGCGAATCGATGCAGCGCACGTCGAGCTCGTGCGCTTCGGCCGTCAGGCTGGCGTTGGCATAGCAGGCGGACCACTCACTGCACAGCGAGATAAAGATGGCGCTATCGTGGCCGTCGGCGCGCACGCGGTCAAAGAGTGCCTTGAACTCGCCGGCGCTTGGCTGCGAGGTGTGCGGCAGCTGCTCGGATCCGGCCATGCGGGCGACGTATTCCTCGGCGGTAATCTGCACCTGGTCGAGCAGGTCTTCGCCTTCGATAATCACATGAAGCGGAATCACGTAAATGCCGAGCTCTTGGGCGCGGGTGGGGGAGATGTCCGACGTGGAGTCGGTTATGATGGCAAAAGACATAATTGCACCTTTCGTTGGGGCGCTTGCGCGCCGCCTTCTGAGAGCAAAGTGCGACAAGTATAGTAGAGTCGCTCCACATTGCTAGGCTCAATTGTTGAATAGTCAACAGTTTGAAGTGTCGATGTGGAAATCGTCAACTGGGGAAGAGGGATATCGATGGAGGCGCTGGAGATATGCAAGCGGCCGGTCGTGCTGTTTGATTTTGACGGCACGGTGGCCGATACGGGCCGGGCGGTGATGACTTCGACGCGTAAAACGCTGGCTGCGCGCGGGTTTTCTGAGGCGCAGATGGGTGACCTGCGCCGCATGATCGGGCCTCCGTTGTGGAAGAGCTTCCACGACTTTTACGGCTTCTCGCGCGAGGAGTCGCTTGTGGTGGCCGACGAGTACCGTGCCTTTTTTGATGAGCTGGGACCGGAAGAGTACCCCGTGTTCGATGGAATCCCCGAACTGCTCGATGGCCTGGTCGCCCAGGGGCATCACTTGGCCGTGGCGACGTCGCGCATGGAGGCAAAGTGCATCGACATGGTGGGCGAGCTGGGGCTTTCGCAGTTTGAGGCGGTGGTCGGTATGAATCCGCCGCAGGGGCGCGAGACCAAGGCTGATTCGGTTCGCGATGCCCTGGCGGCGCTCGGCGCGACGGCGGACGATGCCGTGATGATCGGCGATCGTTTTAACGATGTGGAGGGCGCGCACGCAAGGGGCGTGCCGTGCATTGGCATCTACTCGGGCGCGGCGGTGCCGGGCGAGCACGAGGCGGCGGGTGCCGATGCAGTGGTGCACTCGGTGGCCGAGCTTGCTAAACTTTTCGCCATCTAATGACGTTATGCGAGGGGCGGGTGTGGCCGTCGCTCATTGGTAAGGAGGTCGTCCATGAATCAGGTGGAGCAGAGCGTTACCGAGTATGTCGACGAGATCTGGGAAGATGTCGTTGCCGATATCGAGCAGCTGGTGAGCTATCCGTCCGTGGCCGTTGCTGCCCATGCGGAGCCCGGTGCGCCGTTTGGCCGCCCGGTCCGTGATGCGCTCGATTGCGCGCTCGGCATTGCGCAAAAGCTCGGCTACCAGACGAGCGACGACGAGGGCTATGTGGGCATCGCCGACATTCCCGGCCGCGGCGATAAGCAGCTTGCGACCATCTGCCATGTGGATGTGGTGCCCGCCGGTCCCGGTTGGAACACCGACCCGTTTGCGATGGAGCGCCGCGAGGGCTGGCTGCTCGGTCGCGGCGTGATCGACGACAAGGGCCCGGCCGTGTTGTCGCTCTACGCCGGTGCCTACCTGATCAAGCACGGCATTGTGCCGCGCTATACCTTCCGCGCGCTGCTGGGCTGCGATGAGGAAGTGGGCATGTCCGACGTTCACCATTATCTGGAGAACCACGCAGACCCCGACTTTTTGTTTACGCCCGATGCCGAGTTCCCGGTCTGCAATGCCGAGAAGGGCCAGTTTGGGGCGACGTTTGTGAGCTCCAAGATCGACGGCGGGCGCATCGTATCGTGGAGCGGTGCCGAGGCGAGCAACGCCATTCCGTCGCAGTCTATCTGCGAGCTTGCGATTGCTGCCGATGAGCTGCCGGCGCCCGTTGAGAACGCCGACCGCCTGGAGATTACGGCACTCGATAACGGGCATGCGCAGATTTTCGCCCACGGTATTGGTGGCCATGCCTCGATGCCCGAGGGGACGATCAATGCCGTCGGCCTCATCGTGGCGTATCTGCGCGAGGCCGAGGGCGCGTTTGGTGCACGCGACGAGCGCCTGCTGACGCCTGCCGAGCACGAGTTTGTCAAGTTTCTGACCTTTGTACATGCGGATGCCTATGGCCACGGCCTGGGTATCGACGCGACGAGCCCGGCGTTTGGCCCGCTCACGTGCAACCCCGGTGTTATCCGTGTGATGGATGGCCATATTGAGCAGGTCATCGACGTACGTTTCCCCGACAGCACGAGCGCCGATACCATCTGCGAGCAGCTCGAGCCGCTCGTGGGCCGCTTTGGCGTGACGTGCCGCGTGGGTCGTGCAAAGGTGCCGTTCTCGGTGTCCGCCGACGATCCGGCCGTGAAGGCGCTTATTGATACCTATAACGAGTTTACGGGCAAGCATGCCGAGCCCTTTGCCATGGGCGGCGGCACGTACGCGCGCAACTTTGCCCGCGCCGTGTCGTTTGGCCCCGAGGAAACCGGCCTGGAGCTGCCCGCATGGGGCGGCCAGATGCACGGCCCCAACGAGTGCGCCAACGAGGAACAGCTCAAGCAGGCGCTCAAGATCTACATCGTGGCGATTTTGCGCTTGAATGAATTAGAGCTTTAAGGTTTCGCGGTTTCCTAATCTAAGTTGCGATGGAATAGTTCCTAGAATGGGCCATTTGATGGCCAAGCAGGAACTATTTCACCGCAACTTTGTTTTTATTGGTGTAAAAGGCGGGCCATGCTTGGGGGCGGGTTTGTTATTCGTTTGTAAAGCCGAGTCGCGCTTGCGGTAAGGGTCTATCAAATGCCCGTAAGAAACCTCAGTTGGCGCGGGCACCGCCCGATCGAAGCCGTATCTTTCCAAACAGCAAAGCGGGCAGGGTGCCCGCGAGTCGCATGTATGAAAGGAAGATCATGCTCGATCAGGCTTATTCTCGTCGTCAGTTCCTCGGTCTCGCTGGTGGTCTTGCCAGCTTCGTGGGCCTCGGCCTCGTTGGTTGCGGCGGCGCAGGCGCTTCCAACGCTGCCGACAAGGGCAGCGCCGCTGCCGAGTCCGTCTCCGGCGAGGTGACCTACGACGGCGCCTCCTCGTTCCAGGCTCTCGTCGAGGCCGCTGCCGAGAAGTTCATGGACGCCAACCCGGACGTCTCCGTCTCTGGCTCGGGCAACGGTTCGGGCAAGGGCCTGACCGCCGTTGCCGCCGGTACCGTTACCATCGGTAACTCCGACGTCTTCGCCGAGACCAAGCTCGAGGCCGACCAGGTCAAGAACCTCGTCGACCACGAGGTCGCCGTCGTGGGCATGGGTCCCGTCGTCTCCAAGAACGTGAAGGTCGACGACTTGTCCCTTGAGCAGCTCAAGGGCATCTTCTCCGGCCAGATCACCAACTGGAAGGAGGTCGGCGGCGACGACGCCACCATCGTCGTTCTCAATCGCAAGGCCGGCTCCGGCACCCGCGCCACCTTCGAGGCCGCCGTCTTTGGTGACGAGGCCGTCGACTTTAAGGGCGACGCCGAGCTCGACAAGTCCGGCGACGTCCAGACTCAGATGGCCAGCACCGACAACGCCATCTCCTACCTCGACTTCTCGCACTTCGACGACTCCAAGTTCAACGCCATCAAGGTCGAGGGCGTGGAGCCCAAGAGCGCAAACGTCACCGACGACTCCTTTAAGATCTGGGCGACCGAGCACATGTACTGCGCAAAGGACGCCGACGATGCCACCAAGGCCTTCCTGGAGTTCATGCTTTCCGACGACGTCCAGGGCAAACTTGTCGAGGAGCAGGGCTTTATCCCCGTCTCTGCCATGAAGGTCGTCAAGGACGCCAGTGGCAAGGTCTCCGCTAAATAAGTAATCGCCCCGGAAAGGTTTGCAATGGCAAAACAGCTGCCAAAGCGCGACCTTGAGAACGTGGGCCTGGGCGTCACGGGCGCGTGCGTAGCGCTCGTGACGCTTGTCGTTGCCGCGCTCATCTTTATGGTCGCCCAAAAGGGCCTCTCGGCTTTTCTCAAGGACGGCGTTTCGGTCGTCGAGTTCTTTACCGGCACCAAGTGGGACCTGGCCAACACGGCCAAAAACGGCCTGCCCTATACCGGCGCCCTGCCCCTGATCGTCACCTCGTTTGCGGTCATGGTGCTCTCCACGCTTATCGCGCTGCCCATCGCCATCGGCTCTGCTATCTTTGCGGTCGAGATTAGCCCTAAGTTTGGCTCCAAGGTGTTTCAGCCGCTTATTGAGCTTTTGACCGGCATTCCCTCGGTCGTCTTTGGCCTGGTCGGCTTTCACGTGGTCGTCGGTCTTATGAAGAGCGTTTTCCACGTGAGCACGGGCCTGGGCATCTTGCCTGGCGCCATCGTGCTGGCCGTCATGATCTTGCCGACGATGACCACCCTTTCGGTCGATGGCCTGCGTGCCGTGCCCGATAGCTACCGTCAGGGTTCGCTCGCGCTGGGCTACACCCGCTGGCAGACCATCTGGCACGTGGTACTCAAATCCGCCATGCCGTCGCTCATGACCGCGGTCATCCTCGGCATGACCCGTGCCTTTGGCGAGACGCTCGCCGTGCGCATGGTTATCGGCGGTATCGAGGCCATGCCGACGTCGCTGCTGTCGCCGGCGTCCACCATCACCACCACGCTCACCACGTCCATGGCGGTCTATGCCGAGGGCTCTGCCCAAGACGACGTCCTGTGGGCGCTCGGTCTGCTGCTGATGGGCATGAGCCTCATCTTTATCCTGATCATCCACCTTATCGGCCGCAAGGGGGCGAAGGCTCGTGGCTAGCACGCGCATTCATATCGACGAGGCGAGACTCGGGCGCGTCCAAAAGCAGGACCGCATCGCCACGGGCGTGCTGGCGGCAATCGTCGCCATCGTCATGCTCATCGTCGTCTCCATGGTGATCTATATCCTGTTCGAGGGCATCTCGACGCTGTTCCAGCCGGGCTTTCTCACGCAGCCGTCGCGCGCCAACGGAACCCAGGGCGGCGTGCTCTATCAGCTGTTCGACTCGTTCTATCTGCTGCTGATCACTCTAGGTATCTCGGTGCCCATCAGCTTGGGCGGAGCGGTCTTCCTGGTTGAGTACGCGCCGAACGGCCCTATCCGCGACATCGCCTCCACCGCTATCGAGACCTTGTCCTCGCTGCCTTCCATCGTCGTCGGCATGTTCGGCTTTCTGGTCTTCTCGGTGCAGCTGGGCTGGAAGTACTCCATCATCTCCGGCGCCGTCGCGCTCACCATGTTCAACATTCCCATCCTGGTGCGCGTGATCCAGCAGGCGCTCGAGGACGTGCCGCAGGCCCAGCGCGATGCGTGCCTGGCCATGGGACTCACCCGTTGGGAGGCCACGCTGCACATCCTGATCCCCGAGGCCATGCCCGCTATCGTGACCGGTATCGTGCTTTCGGCCGGCCGCGTGTTTGGCGAGGCCGCGGCGCTGCTCTTTACCTCGGGCATGAGCTCGCCGGTGCGTCTGAACTTCTTGAGCTTTAACCTGTCGAGTCCCACTTGCGCCTGGAATGTGTTCCGCCCCGGTGAGTCGCTCGCCGTGCACATCTATAAGATCTACGGCGAGGGCAGCCCCGAGGCACAGCAGATTGTTTGGGGCACCGCGGCACTGCTGATGATCTGCGTGCTGCTGTTTAACGTAGTCGCCCGTATCGTGGGCAAGCAACTGGCAAGGAGGATGACGGCCGAATGAGCGAGATAAATGAAACGCCCGCAACCGAGGCGGCCGCGTCCGAGACCCAGGACTTTTTGTCGAGCGTGGGGGAGAGCGAGAATCGCGTGCGCGTAAGCGGCAAAGCCGTGAGCGACGAGGTCGTGCTTTCCACCAAGGACGTCAACGTGTACTATGGCGACCACCATGCGCTGCACGATACGTCGCTCGACTTTCACAAGGGCGAGATCACGGCGCTCATCGGGCCTTCGGGCTGCGGTAAGTCGACCTTTTTGCGCAGCCTCAACCTTATGAATCGCGAGATTCGCGGTTGCCGCGTGGAGGGCGAGATCAACTACCGCGGGCGCAACGTGAACACCAAGACCGAGAACACCTACGAGCTGCGTCGCTCCATTGGCATGGTGTTCCAGCAGCCCAACCCCTTTCGCAAGTCCATTCGCGACAACATCACGTTTGCGCCCAAACGCCACGGCATTACTGACCGCGACGAACTCGATCGCATGGTCGAGGAAAGCCTGCGCGGCGCGGCGCTGTGGGACGAGGTCAAGGACAAGCTCGACAAGAGCGCCTACGCGCTTTCGGGCGGCCAGCAGCAACGCCTGTGCATTGCGCGCACGCTGGCGCTCAATCCCGATGTGATTCTGTTTGACGAGCCCTGCTCGGCGCTCGACCCTATCTCGACGCTGGCAATCGAGGACCTGATGTCATCGATTGTTGCCGATCGCGCCATCGTCATCGTGACGCACAACATGGAGCAGGCGTCGCGCGTGTCCAACCGCACGGCGTTTTTCTACATGGGCGATATGGTCGAGTACGACGAGACCGACGAGATTTTCCAACGGCCCAAGGATAAGCGGCTGAATGATTACCTCACCGGCATGTTCTCCTAGTCCGGGACATGCTTGAGGCCCGCGGCGGCCATGGTTGCCGCGGGACTGATTGGAGAGGCGGGTCATCTCTTGCGGGAGATGGCCCGCCTTTTTGTGTCGCATGCGGCCGTCGACCTTCCAAAAAGGGACAGGTTAATTTTGGCAGGTTTAACGTTTTACCACGGAGCGCCCTTGAACTGCTCTGACGTTTGCCCAGATAAAACCTGCCAAAATAAACCTGTCCCTTTTTGGTAGGTTTTGGGGTGGGGCTCGCTGCTATCATGGACAACGTTGAATTTCTACGAAGGAGCAGGGCATATGGCGATTCTTTTGGGATGCGATTCCGTCAGCCTAGAGTTTCCCACCAAGCATATTTTCGATAGCGTGACGCTCGGCGTGGGCGAGGGCGACCGTATTGGTATCGTCGGTAAAAACGGCGACGGCAAGTCGACGCTGCTGAGCGTGCTCGCCGGCACACTGGAGCCCGACGACGGCCGCGTGACGCATCGCCGCGACACGACGATTGGTTTGCTCGGCCAAAAGGACAATCTGGTCGATACCGACACCGTGCATCATGCCGTCGTCGGCGACACGCCCGAGTACGAATGGGCCTCGAGCCCGCGTACGCGCCAGATTCTGGCTGGCCTTATTAGCGATGTGCCCTGGGAGGGCACGGTGGGCGAGCTTTCGGGCGGCCAGCGCCGTCGTGTGGACCTCGCGCGCCTGCTGATCGGCGACTACGACGTGCTCATGCTCGACGAGCCCACCAACCACCTGGACATGCGCACCATCAACTGGCTCGCGCGCCACTTAAAGGCCCGCTGGCAGCGCGGCCAGGGCGCCATGCTCGTGGTCACGCACGACCGTTGGTTCTTGGACGAGGTCTGCACCAGCATGTGGGAGGTCCACGACGGCCAGGTCGACCCCTTCGAGGGCGGCTACTCCGCATATATCCTGCAGCGCGTAGAGCGCGACCGCATGGCCGCCGTTACCGAGGAGCGCCGTCGAAACATGGCGCGCAAGGAGCTCGCGTGGCTGAGCCGCGGCGCACAGGCGCGCTCCACCAAGCCCAAGTTTCGTGTGGAGGCCGCTCGCGAGCTCATCGCCGACGTACCGCCCGTGCGCGACGAGCTGGAGCTCAAGCGCCTGGCGGTGAGTCGCTTGGGCAAGCAGGTTATCGACGTGGTCGACGTGGACGCCGGCTATGCGGATACCGACGGCGCGCCCAAGCAGGTGCTCACCGATGTGACCTGGCTCATTGGCGCGGGCGACCGCTATGGTCTTTTGGGCGAGAACGGCGCCGGCAAGTCCACACTGCTCGATGTGATTCAGGGCAAGATCGCGCCCCTGCGCGGCCGCGTGAAGATTGGCCAGACGGTGCGCTTTGGCGTGCTGTCGCAGCAGCTCGAGGAGCTCGAGCCCTACATGGGCGACACGATCCGCGAGGTGCTCAGCAACTACAAGAAGTACTACGTTATCGATGGCAAGGAGACCTCGCCCGAGAAGCTCTGCGAGCGTCTGGGCTTTACGGCGCAGCAGCTCTGGAGTCGTATCGGCGATCTTTCGGGCGGACAGCGCCGTCGCCTGTCGCTGCTGCTGACGATCCTGGACGAGCCCAATGTGCTCATCCTGGACGAGCCCGGCAACGACCTGGATACCGACATGCTGGCGATTGTCGAGGACCTGCTCGATGGTTGGCCCGGTACGTTGATTCTGGTAACGCATGACCGTTTTTTGATGGAGCGCGTGACCGACCAGCAGTGGGCGCTGCTCGACGGCCACCTGACGCACATGCCCGGCGGCGTCGACCAGTACCTGCGCCTGTGCAATGCCACCGCCGAGGGCGAGCCCGTGGGTGCGCCGAGCGCCAAGACCGGCACGTTCGACACCGGTGCTGCGGCAGCTGCGGCCGAAAAGCCCAAGGCGAGCGGTCAGCCCAATGGCCTTTCCAATGCCGAGCGCCAGAAGCTCCGCCGCGAGGTGAGCTCGCTCGAGCGCAAGATGGAGACGCAGCGCGCTCGCGTGGAGGAGGCCGAGGCCGCGATGGCTCAGGTCGACCCCACCAACTACACGGCGCTGGGCGAGCAGCAGGCAAAGATCGACGAGGCTCACGCCGCTATGGACGAGCTGGAGATGGCGTGGCTCGAGGCGAGCGAGAAGCTCGAGGGCGAGGAGTAGACGAGGATGATCAAAGCCGCATTTTTCGATATCGATGGCACGCTACTGAGCTTTAAGACGCACCGGATTCCGGCGTCGGCACAGCAAGTGCTCGACAGCTTTCACGAGCAGGGGATTGCGTGCGTGATCGCCACGGGCCGTCCGACCTACCAGATGCCCGATTGGCTGTTCGATCTTGGTTGGGATGCGTATATTACGCTTTCGGGCCAGCACTGCTTTGATGCCGAGGGCGTCTACCGCAGCTGTCCGATTGATCCGGACGACGTTGCAGTGATTGTGGACCAGGTGGCCGAGGGGCGCTATGACTCACTGTGCATGCAGGGCGAGAACTCGTTTGTGAACCGCCTGTCCGAGCGCGTGGTGACGGCCGGTAACAACGCGGGAATCGTCTACCACGAGGAGCCGTTCGAGCGCGCTTTCGATGCGCCGGTTTACCAGTTTTGCGCCTTTGTGGATCCTGCCGACGAGCATATCGTGACCGACGCCGTGTCGCATTCGCTCACCACGCGCTGGTGCGACCTGTTCTGCGATATTATTCCGGCCAATGGCGGCAAGGACCTGGGCGTGGCGGCGACGCTGGAGCGCCTGGGCATCGACGCGAGCGAGGCGATCGCCTTTGGCGATGGCGAGAACGACCTGTCGATGTTTGCCGCCGTGGGCGCAAGTGTGGCCATGGGCAACGCGCAAGACACGGTAAAGGCTGCGGCGAGCTACGTGACGACCGCCGTGGACGACGACGGAATTTACAACGCCGCAAAGCACTTTGGGCTGCTATAGCTGCGGCTCGGCACTTGGGGACGTTCCTTTTCTGCCGGCAGTTGGGGACGCCCCTTGCGCGTTGTGTGCCGCGTCGTCCTGCTTGTCCCATGCATTTTGTGAAACAGGGTTAACTTTTAAACAACTAGTATGACATGGGCAACTTTTACGGTAAAGTAAATCAGGTAAAAGTATTCATAGTCTAACTAGAAGCCATCGCGAAAGGCGGCCCCGGCCGGACAGCCACGTATGCTACAGGTTCTTGACACCCATCGCGCGCATGGCGTTCAGGATGGCGATGATCGCCACGCCCACGTCGCCAAAGACGGCGAGCCACATGTTGGCGATGCCAAGCGCCGCAAGCACCAGAATCAGCAACTTAATGCCCAGTGCAAAGATGATGTTCTGCCAAACAATCGTCATGGTCTTGCGAGCCACGCGGATCGCGCGGGAAATGTTGGACGGCTTGTCGTCCATGAGCACAACGTCGGCGGCCTCGATTGCGGCGTCGGAGCCCATGGCGCCCATGGCGATGCCAACGTCTGCGCGGGTGAGCACGGGGGCATCGTTGATACCGTCGCCCACAAAGGCGAGCTTGCCCTTGCCCGATTCGGTCGCCAGCAATGCCTCGACGCGCTCGACCTTGTCTCCTGGCAGAAGCTGCGCGTGGAACTCATCGAGTCCCAGCTGCTTTGCCACGGCGGCGGCCACTTCCTCGCGGTCTCCCGTGAGCATGACAGTGCGCTTGACGCCGGCGGCGTGCAAGTCGCGAATCGTTTGCTCGGCATCGGCCTTGACGGTGTCGGCAATTACGATGTGACCGGCATAGACGTCATCGACCAGCACATGGAGGATAGTACCGATGACCTCGCAATCGGGCGCTTTGATGCCGACCGCGGCGAGCATCTTGGCGTTGCCGACGACGACGTGTTTGCCGTCGATGTTCGCCGTCACGCCATGGCCTGCGTCGTTGGTGGAGTCGCATACACGCTTGGGGTCGAGTTGGCCCTGGAAGGCGGCGCGCACCGACTGCGCGATGGGGTGGTCGGAGAACGACTCGGCGAGGGCTGCGACTTCAAGCAGCGATTGCTTGGTATAGCTGCCCTCGGGGTGCACCGCGACGACCGAGAACGTGCCGTTGGTGAGCGTGCCGGTTTTGTCGAAGACGACGGTATCCACATCGGCGAGCGTCTCGAGGTAGTTGGAGCCTTTGATGAGAACTCCCAGCTTGGACGCGCCGCCGATGCCGCCAAAGAAGCTCAGCGGCACGCTAATTACGAGTGCGCACGGGCAGCTGACGACGAGGAAGGTCAGGCCGCGCAGGATCCAATCGGACCAGGCTCCGGTCACCAGGCCGCCGCCGAGCGCGAGCACCGCTGCCGCGCCGGTGACGGCGGGCGTGTAGACGCGGGCGAACCGTGTGATGAAGTTTTCGGTGCGTGCTTTCTTCTCGCTGGCGTTTTCCACAAGCTCCAGGACGCGCGCGACGGTGGACTCGCCAAAGGGCTTGGTGGTGCGCACGCGGATAAGACCCGTCATGTTGATGCAGCCGCTGATGATATCGTCGCCGGTCTTGGCGGTACGGGGGACTGACTCGCCGGTGAGGGCGGCGGTGTCGAGCTGGGTTACGCCCTCGACGATAACGCCGTCGATGGGCACGCGCTCGCCGGGCTTGATGACAATGACGGTGCCGACGGCGATGTCATCGGGAAAGACCTGCTCGAGCGTGCCGTCAGCCTGCTCAACGTTGGCGTAATCGGGCGCGATGTCCATCATGGCGCTGATCGACTTGCGGCTCTTGCCCACGGCGTAGGCCTGGAACAGCTCGCCGACCTGGTAGAACAACATAACGGCGGCGCCTTCGGCCATGTGCGGATCGGTATCGGGGAAGAGCACCATGGCAAACGCGCCGATGGTCGCGACGGCCATGAGGAAGCTCTCGTCGAACGCCTTGCCGCGGCGGATGTTATTGAATGCCTTTTGCAGTACGTCGTATCCGGCAATCAAAAACGGCGCGAGGAACAGCACAAAGCTGGCGTAGATGTTGCCGGGCTCTCCAAATGCGATAGTGAGGGCGCCGAGCTCATCGAGGGCGTACACCACGACAAAAATACCCAACGCTACCAGGATGCGGTTGCGCTTATGCTCGAGTGACTCTTTTTTCCTGCGCTTTTTCTTTTTCTTCTTGGGGTCGGCGGTGGCCATGACTCGTATCCTTCCATTTGAATGTATGAACACCCGCTCATATAACATCGCGACAAAGGCCGCGACAAGCGCGGCCTTGCGTATCAGCGTATGCGCAGGCTAGAGAATGATCTCGCAGTCCGGCTCGGCGTCGGCGGTGAACTCCACGACGCGATCGAGGACCTCGTCGAACTCAGCGTCGTCGGCCTCGAGCGTCAGCTTCTGGGTCATAAAGTTGACCGAAACGGATTTGACGCCCTCGAGCTTGGCGAGTTCGTTCTGAAGTTCACGCGCGCAGTTGGCGCAGTCGATCTCGTCGAGCTTGAACTGCTTTTTCATGATGGGTTCCTTTCCCTGTATTTGCGGCTTGGGTGCAGACCGCGCTGGTACCGTGGTTGGTCGCTATTCGCAGATGTGGCTCATGCCTTGGTTGAGCATGGTGTAGACATGATCATCGGCGAGCGAGTAGAGGATGTTGCGCCCGTCGCGCCGGAATTTAACCAGGTGCGACTGTTTGAGCGTGCGCAGCTGGTGCGACACCGCGGACTGCGAGGTCGCAGTCGCCTCGGCGATGTCGGCCACGCAGAGTTCGCGGCCCATGAGAGCGTAGAGGATCTTGATACGCGTGGTGTCGCTGAAAACCTTGAACAAGTCGGCAAGGTCGTACAGCAGCTCCTCGTCGGGAAGGTCCTCGGGCGAGCAAGTGGTGGGGATGTCGGGCACGATGGTGGTGTCGATGTCGGTCCTTATTTCATTGGCGTGTTCGCTCATTGCAATATCCTTTCATATGAACATGTGCTCATATAACTTACTTCCGAGTATATGAGCGCATGTTCATATGTCAATATAATTTGCGAAATATTTTGCTATCGGATGGCTCTAGAGGCGGCTAAGGGCATTGTGGACGCGGTTAAGGCCGCCGATGACAACGTGGGTACCCCGGCGACGTGCAAAAACGGGAGTTTTCAGCATCGACGAGGGGTTATTTATTGCATGATACGGCGTCGTTTGCCGCCACAGGGCTTTACTGGAGTGCAAATGGCAATAGATATTCCCCAGCTGTTGCCTAAATTACATCGAATACAGCGGCTTCGGTGCAAAATGGGGCAATTCGGCCGCCCTCGGATACTCGGCTCTGCTGAAAACTCCCGTTTTTGCACGTCGCCGGGGTACCCACCCTGTCAGTCCGCCTCTGTTCTGGCCCCGTACACCCTGCCTTCGGGTGTGGAGGTGCTTGTTTGGGCGAACTCCGGGCAGTCCAGCTCGATGACTTGCATGTCGTCGATGACCGGGACATCGTTGATCGTCGGGTCGTCCAGCGAGATGCCCTCGAGCACCGCGCGCTCGAGCTCAAGTGCATTACGCTGCGCTGCGTCTTGACGGAGGAGCTCCTCAATACGCTTCTTTTCCTCGATAAATCTCCTGAGCACAAATTGTCGCAGCTCTTCTTGCTTGATTGCGAAATCTTTGGGCAGGCGCGATGGGCGAATGCCCTCCTTTCGCTGGATTGCCTCCATGACCCTGGCGAAGGCGCTGGCGTGCATAAAGGAATAGCGACTGACGGTAATGATTCCGTAGCCCATGGACGCCAGCGCGTTCTTGCGCTCTTCGTCAATGGCGCGGTCTTCTTCGGCATCGTGCTGAAATCCGTTGTATTCGATGTCGGTTCGGGACCGCTTGAGATATGCATCCATATAGAACTTTTCGCGCCGCGTGAGATTCTTTGCGGCAGCTGTGACCTTTACTTCGTAGTCGGTCTCGATCTCGCTAATGCCAAGACCGCCCTCGCGCCTGGGTAGCGTGAGCATCATGACAAACGCCGTTTCCATCGGCGATCGGCATCCGTCCCGCACGCACTGGATGGCTTTTCGGGCAAGTTCGAGCCCCTTGCAGTCGATGAGGGAGTTAAAGAAGTGTTTGAGGCTCGAAGTCGAGGTGAGCGCGAAGCGCTCGGTATAGGATGTCGAGGCATCGTGCCCAAGGGAATAGGTTCCACACAGTTCGAAGTAGTACTCCACAAGTTCTCGAAAGGGAAGATAGGTTGCGGCCTGAAGCGCACAGAGCTCGACGCCGACAATATAGATGTCGTCGGCAAGCTTGATAAAGCGCGAGCCCGCGAATCGCTTGGACGATACGTGGCACTTGCAGCCCGTCATGCTGCGCACGTTTGCGCGCTCGAACACCGTTGTGTCGAGCGGGGCATCGTTATCCAGAGCGACGTTGTGCCTGGCGAGCCAGTCGGCGGCAGAGTCGAGCAGCTCCTTGCTGGGGCGCGCCCCGTAGATCTTGGCAGGGCTGCAGGGCTCGGTGCCAATTGCGGATACCGAGTATGCGGCTTGGTAGACCGCTTTTGCCGTGTTATGTGAAAGCACGATACTCATACAGATAGCATGGCAGACCAGGCGGCGGGGTTCGCAATGAACGCCAAGGTAAAATGGCGCGGCATAACGAAAGCTATCCAAGCGCTTGACGCCAATGATGGAGAAAGATGCTATTTGGAGCATTGTCGCAGCTCGCTGGCTACGCAGACCTCCACAACTGATGCTGGTCAGCATCGTTTTGATGCAAAGGCGGCGTCAACAAAAATGTGCAATTTGGCTTGAACATGCGCAGATGAAGTTCTTGGTTATGCGGCGGCTAGACATCGGGGGCTGGAGGGCCATGTTGTACGGCGCGAAAAACAGGCCGATATCCGCTTGGATATCGGCCCGTATTGCGCCGCTTGAGAGGGGCGCCTCGGCGCGTCGCTTTTGCGCGGGGCGCTATGGTCCGGCAAGTATTGCTCGCGAATGGCGCCTCTGCTTGGCAATCTACTTGGCAAACAGGTTCTTGAGGTTGAACTCGGCCTGCACCGTGCGGAGCATGAGGTCGGTGTCGTCGAGGCCCAGGTGCTGCTCGTTGGCGTCGGGCGCGAGGGTGCCGCGACGGCGGGCCCAGTTCTCGAGTGCGGCGGGCGCGGACTCGCGGGGGAGCGAGCGCACGTCGGCGTCCAGGCTGCGGCAGATCTGGCGCGAGTCGATGACGATAATCTTGCCGGCTCGGCGCGCCTCGGCATAGCCGTCCAGATGGATCTTGAACCAGCTGTCCTCAAAGGCGGCGTTGTGCGCCATGTACGGGTATTTCTTCATGAGCTTGAGCAGCTGCTTTTGCAGCTCCTTGTTCTCGCGGAAGGGCGTTTTGCCGTCGATGTCGTCCCAGGTGATGTGATGGATATTCGATAGCGGCACATCTTCGCCGCGGTAGATATCGGGCAGGCCGCAGTAGTGTGCCTCGGCGTCGTGCGGGACGGCGTCGCTGGCGAGCTCCATGATCTCCCAGCCCACGTTGATGATGTAGCCGCGCTCGGGTGCGCGGCCGGTGGTCTCGATGTCGATGCCGAGCACCGTGCCCTGGATGGGCTTGCGGGCGTACGCCACGCCGAGCGCGTCGCGGTCGCCGCGGATCTCGCGCATGACGGACGCGGCGGTGCGCTTTTGCATCTTGCCGATGGCGGCGCAGGTATCGGCGTCGGACAGGCCGCGCGAAAGCGTCGCGGGCGTCACGTTGCGCAGGCGCGCCTCGCCAATCTGGTCGCATAGGTCGCGGTTGCGGTCGGCCAGGTCGCGCACGGTGGCAAAGTCGAAGCCAGGGTCGCCCTCGGCGGTAAAGTACTCGGTCTCGAGCACCTTGAGGGCCTCTTCGCCTTTTTGACGCTCGGATTCCATGGCGGCGTGATCGCCATAGATGAACATGGGGATAAACGGCTGGCGCTCGTATTCGAGTGCTTGCGAAACGTTCATATACTGCTCCTTGGACGGGCCGCGTCGTGCGGCTCGGGGTCATTGATATGTGGCGAGATGATAGTTTACCATAGGCAACTATTGGCATCACGCCTAGGACAACTACAATACCCTAGTTGACCTCTAGGACTTTTACAATGCTGCCGAAAGACACGAAAGGTTCCATCCGTCATGGATTTGCTGATTGATATTTTGCTCGACGCCGGCAAGGACACGCTCTCGCTGGTGCCGTTTTTGTTGGTGACATATCTGGCCCTCGAGACGTTAGAGCATGTGGCGGGCGATCGCGTCAACGGCGCCATCAAGCGTGCCGGCGCCGCTGGCCCCGTGGTTGGCTCGTTGCTGGGCATGGTGCCGCAGTGTGGCTTTTCGGCGATGGCGGCAACGCTGTACGCTGGTCGCGTCGTGACGCTGGGCACCCTGGTGGCGGTGTTTCTCTCGACCTCCGACGAGATGCTGCCACTGCTACTTGCCGAGCAGGTTCCCGTGCAGACTATGACGATGCTTTTGGCTTCGAAGGCGCTGATCGCGCTGGTCACGGGCTTTATCGTGGATGCCGCCATTCGCGGCCTGCGTCGCAACGCCCGTGCTCATGCGGCGATCCGCCGTACCGTGTTGGGAACCGCTGCCAATCCGGCGCACGTTAACTGCGCGCACGACGACCATACCGGGGGCGACATCATCGACGAGGTGGCCGAGGCGGGCGTGAGCGCCGACCACATCCATGAGCTGTGCGAGCGCGACCATTGCGGTTGTGATGAAGACGAGGACGAGCGCGACCACGGACATGGCCACGACCACGGACACGAGGGCGAGCACGAACACCACCACGGTCACTCCCACTCTCATGAAGGCGCGCCCGTCCTGTCGATTATCCGCAGCGCGATTTCGCACACCGTACAGGTTTCGGTATTCATTTTTCTGGTGACGCTGGTCCTAGTCGCCGTGCTCGAGACCTTCGGCGAATCCGCGATCGAGCAGTTCCTGCGCGGCAACGAGACACTCGCTGTCCTGGGTTCGGCGCTTGTCGGCCTCATTCCCAACTGCTCGGCGAGCGTGGTCATTACGCAGCTGTATCTGGAAGGCGCGCTGCAGCTGGCACCGATGCTCGCCGGCACGCTCATTTCTGCCGGCGTGGGTTACCTGGTACTGTTCCGCACCAACCGCAGCGCCCGCGAAAACGTCGTGTTCCTGGTCATGATGTATGTCATCGGCGCCGGCTGGGGCCTTATCCTTTCCGCCTTTGGCCTCTAAGTAGATGTTTGAGGTATCCCGCAAAAACTGGGGCAGGCCTCAAACATCTACCGCCATGACCGGCGTTGGATGCGAGCCAATCGCCAAAACAAAAAGGTAGATTTTTAGGCATGTCCCAAAAATCTACCTTGGTTAGCGGAGCAGGTCGGTGAGGTTGCGCTTAAAGCGGGCGCGGTCTTCGCTGGTGAAGGCTGCCGGTCCACGGGTGCGACCGCCGGCGCGGCGCACCTTCTTTTCTTCGTGACAAATAAACAGCTGCATATCGATGGTGGCTTTGTCGTACACGCGCCCGCGCACGCCGATGGCGGCGGCATCGCGACCGAGCACCATGCTCGCCAGGCCAATGTCCTGCGTCACGACCACATCGCCTGCCTGCAGGCGTTCGACAATGGCAAAGTCGGCGCTATCGGCGCCTACGCTCACGTCGAGCGTTGTGACCCAAAAGCCACGTCGCGCGTGCTCGGCATCGCGCGGGTCGTCACGGCGAATGTGCCGCTCCAGGTTTTGCGTGCTGTTGCCGGTGACAACCACGGCAACACCCGCCCGTCGCGCGCAGTCGATCGACTCACGCGTGACCGGGCAGGCGTCGGCATCAATAAACAGCGTTCGCGGCATCTAGTGCACCAGCTTGCCAAAGCGGATAGCGCGAATAACCAGCGTCACGCCAAACACCAGGAGCGCAGCGCCGGTAAAGATGACGAGCATCTTTGCCGACCACAGCGGGTAGATGAACACGAACACGCCGGCGATGATGGAGAGCGCGCCGCTCAGGATGGCGAGGGCGCGGTTGGAAGAAAGCTCGGACTCCAGAATCGACATGATGCCCTCGACAATCCAGCCAAAGCCGGCCACGACCACCACAAGCGTGCTGAGCGTCACGGTCGAAAGCGCCTGGTTGCGCAGAATCACCACGCCGCCCAAGATGATGAGCAGGTTGGCAAGGATGCTCGTGACGCGCCAGCCGGCGGGCAGCAGCGGCTCAAAAATGGCGGTGAACAGCCTGACGCCAGCCGTGATCACAAAGTAGAAGCCCAGTACGGTCGTCAAAAAGACGAGGGTCTTAGCGGGTGCAAACAGCAGCGCGATGCCGGCGATGAGCGCGATGACACCCGTGGCGGCGTAGATCCAGCGCACGGCTTTAATCGCCTTGCCTGCCATGCTTTTCTCGTCAAATCCAAACAGACTCGATTGTTGGTCGTCATTCTTAAAGATGCCCATGAGGCCTCCTTTCCGTGCGGCGTAAGCCGCGATCGTTACAACCAGTATCGCCTAAAGGAGCTGGCGTATGGGTCGGGGAGGGCGAAACGTAACCCAAAGGCCCCGATTTGTTTCCGTTGTTCCCTACGTTGCGATTTTCTATTCAACAGGTGTAGAACATTGCAGCTCTGTTCGTTATTGCCTGCGTTTTAGGTTAGATTTTCCTAAGAACAATTGGCTTTTTGGGGGTCCCTATGAACGAAGCAGTTCCCGTGGTGCCGTCGAGCGCCGAGTCGATGGCAAAGCAAGGCTGCGAAAAGCTTGGCTTGGATGCGTTTGATGCGCTGGTCCGTCGCGCCCGCACATGCCGCCGTTTTGACGAGTCCATGCGCGTGCCGCGCGAGTTTTTGCTCGAGCTGGCAGAGCTGGCGCACCTGGTCCCCTGTGGCGCCAATGCTCAGCGCTTGCGTTTTCATGTGGTGAGCGGTGCCGAGGACTGCGCTCGCGTGTTTGACGAGCTCGCATGGGCCGGGGCGCTCAAGGACTGGCCGGGTCCTGCCGAGGGCGAGCGCCCGACCGGCTACATTGCAATTCTTGCCGAGCGCACCGTTCCCGGCAAACCCGCCGCGCCTATCACCGAGGTCGACACGGGCATTGCCGCCCAGACGATGATGCTCGCCGCTCGCAGTGCAACGCCCGAGGTGGCAGCCTGCATGTTCAAGGCCTTTACGCCCCGCGCGATCGACGCCATGGGGCTCGATAACGACAAGTACGAGCTCAAGCTGATCATGGCCTTTGGTGTGCCGGCCGAGACCCAGGTTATCGACGCGATCGATTCCAACCCCGACGGTACTATTAATTACTGGCGCGACGAGGCGCAGGCGCATCACGTGCCCAAGCGTCCGCTTTCCGACGTGCTGGTGTAGTTGCGTCGTTGCGGCGCGATCCGACGGCAAACCACCACAAAGGTGCCTGTCCCCTTTGTGGTGGTGCGAGGGGAGGGCGTGTGTCCGATCTGTATTTGGTTCGGCATGGGCAGACCGAGCTTAACGTGCACAACATTTTGCAGGGCTGGCAAGACTCGCCGCTCACGGAGCGCGGGCGCGAGCAGGCACTGGCGACGCGCGCGGCGTTTGAGGCGCGCGGCATCTCCTTTGACCACGCGTATTCGTCTCCGTTGGGTCGGGCGCGCCACACGGCCGAGCTGATCGTTGGCGAGGATCTTCCCATAGAGCCGGTCGATGATTTGCGCGAGTGGCGCCTGGGCACGCTGGAGGGCACATCAAATCGCGATATGCCGCCGCAGCCCTGGGGCGATTATCCGGTGGCCTTTGGTGGCGAGTCGGAAGGCGAGCTTCGGGCGCGCATGGTCGCGGCACTATCCCGTATTATGGCCCGACCGCAGCACGATCGTGTGCTTGCGGTCTCTCATGGCTCTGCCTGCCAGGAGTTTCTTAGATGCGTGACCGGCGGGGGAGAGCAGCCCGACAACGGTGCCGTGCTTCATTTTGGCTATTGCGACGGGGCGTTTTCGCTCCTTGATTGGTAACGAACGAAAGGACCCCTATGAACAAAGATTTGTATCTGGTCCGTCATGGACAGACAATATTCAACCTTAAACGCATTATTCAGGGATGGAGCGATTCGCCGCTCACGCAGTTGGGCTGCGAGCAGGCGGCGCGTGCTGGTATGTTCTTGCGTGCGCGTGGCGTGGAGCCCGATCACGCCTATACCTCCACACTTCATCGCACCGAGCAGACTATCGCCAACCTGTGGCCGGGCCTTGCCTACGAGCGTCTGGATGGCCTGCGCGAGTGGTTCTTTGGCGACTTTGAGGCCGAGCGCGTAATGCTGATGCCCGAGCGTCCGTGGCGTGACTTTTATCGTCAGTTCGGCGGTGAGGGCCAGATGCAGGTACGTGAGCGCATGGTGACGACGTTGACCGATCTTATGCGACGTCCGGACCATTCGTGCGTGCTCGCGGTGAGCCATGCCTCGGCCATCAAGGAGTTTTTGGACCACTCTAGGGGAGCGGCGGCCGACGAGCGCGAGCGCGTGCCGGGCAACTGCTCGGTTCTGCATTTTGCGTTTGACGATGCAACCGATACGTTTGAACTGGCCGAAGTCTTTACGCAGGAAGATTATGCGAACGAGCTGGGGCTAGAGCCGCTCGTGGCGGCAGCGGGCCCGCGGCGTGGGTAGCGCGGGCGCGGCGATTCGGATCGCCGACATAATTGCTCGATGCGAAAGGGGCGGGGATGCATGCGCATGTATCCCCGCCCCTTGCTTGTTGAGCTGCCGAGTCTTTGTGCTGGGCGTTTAGGCCCCGTTAGAACCGTGAGATCTGGTGAGTGAGCAGACCCGTCGGAACCTGCGGCGCGCCACCGGCGACCTGCGCGGCGGGGAACAGCACGGCCACGGTAAAGTTGAACGGCTCTTTGCCCGAGTAGGTGCCGGCTGCGCGGGCCTCGTTTGCCAGGAGCTGCGCCGCCCCTGCCAGCACGGCAGCGTAGGCGGGGTCGTCTGCCGGCTCCGGCTCCGGTGCCTGACCGAGCATGGCTCGGATGGCGGCAACGGCGTCCTCGCGCTTGACTTCCCATACGCGATGCGTAATGCCGGCGGGGTCGGTGACGGCATAGAGCGATGCGCCCTCTTTGGCGGCGCCCAGGATGATATCCATGACGGGCGACGCCTCGTAGGCGAGCGACACAGGGCGCGGCTGCACCTTGAGCTCGGCGATCGCGCGCGCGGCGGCGAGCGCGTCGACGCTCTCGGCGGCAGCCCCGTCGTTACCCGTCAGCACGTTAACCGGGCAGATCGCCACGACACCCGTTACGCGTCCCGGCTCTCTCGAGCACTCGTACACGTAGTATGCCGCACCTGGATCCTTGAGCATGAGCCCATCGGCAATCGCACCGCGCAGGGCTTCGTTGTCACTCAGAATGCTGTCCATCGTAGGCAGCGCCTCGAGCGCACGGTCCTGAGCCGGGCGGATGCAGGGAAACGGAAGAGCTTTCATGGACAGTCCTAACGCGCGAGTCGGTTTGTTCGCGGCTTATTATGCCGCAACTTGGCTATTCGCGCCCCAGAGCGTGTTGTCGGCGAGCGCGATCAGCACCCGCTGGCATCGAACGATGTCGGCGTGGGGCACATATTCGTTGGGCTTATGGGCGAGCGCGAGCGAGCCTGGGCCATAGCTCATGCAGTTGCGGTTACCCGTCTTGCCGGCAATGACGGCAGTGTCGGTGTAGCCGGTAAAGAAGCCGACGGTCGTGTCCGCGCCTGTCACGTCATCGGCGGCACGCTTGAGCGCGGCTAGAAGGGGAGAGACCGGATCGCGCTCGATGGCGGGGCGGTCGCCTGTCACGGTATAGCTTCCATGGCAGCCGGGGACTGCGGCTTCGGCGCCGGCGATGGCCTGCTCTACCATGCGCGTCGCGGCGGCCGTATCGGTCGGCGGCGTCAGGCGCATATCGATCCAGGCCTTGGCGCGGTCGGGCACGACATAGGGGCGATAGCCGCCCTCGATCTGTCCAAACGTGATGGTCGAAGCCCCCAGCTCCTCATGCACGGGCAACGCCGCGAACGCATGGCGCAGCGCACAGACGGCCTCGGCCATGGCGGCGACGGCATCCGCGCCCTTCCAGGGCTGGCTCGCATGCGCCGTGACGCCGGTCATCTCGATCTCGAACCACGTGCGGCCCTTGTGCGCCACCTGAATCTGTCCGTCGGTGGGCTCGGTGTCCAGCACCCATTCGCACGAGCCGACCCAGCCGGCATCGATGGCCGCCTCGGAGCCGCGCATAAAGTCCTCTTCGTCAACCGAGCAAATAAGCGAGAAGCCACGGTGGGGCAGCTCGCCCTTCGCCGCCACGCGCTCGAGCGTGTGGACCAGCGCGGTAATGGCGCAGGCCAGGCCGCCCTTCATGTCGCAGGCTCCCCGGCCATAGAGTTTGTCGTCTCGCACGGTCGCCCCGAGTGGCGGCGTGTCCGCGTCCCAGCCATCTCCTAGGGTGACGGTGTCCATATGGCAGATGTAGACGAGTCGCGCCTCGTCGCTCACACCCGGCACGGTGACCATAAGGTTGCGGCGCCCGGGGAGTACTTCGAGCTCTGCAATCTGCACGGCATCGAGCGCAGGACTATCAAGCTGCGCCAGCTGCTGTTCAATGAGCCTCTTAATGAAGTGTTCTATCTCGCCCTCATATGCGCCGGGGTCCGAGCTATCAATCTTTACTAGCTCCTGCGTAAGCCTCCAGGCAAAGTTCTCATCAACCATACGCAACCTCACAATCAGTTTGCTTCCAAAACCGATTGTAAGCCACCTAGAAGATTCGCGACGTGTGCGTAGCAGTATTAACCGTTCACAGGCCGAGCCATCGCGTTTGGCGTCCGGGCAGGCTCACAAACGACGCAGTGGGTACGTATCCTTCATGGACGACATGCTGTGCGACATATCTGCCTTTCGGTATCACCGGATACCTCCACAGGTCTTGGCAATAATGCCGGACCTGCCCGATTCTGTGGACGATCCGCGCAGGGAGCATCTTTGTAAGCACCCGCTCGTCAAGCATTTCCTGGGCACTCCGCTACACGTGTTGGCGCAGGGCGGCTGCGGGCGTAAGGGCGGCCGCATTGTCAGACATGTCTGGAACGGGGAGAGGCCGTTTGATTCCGTGCGGCAGACAGAGTTTGGCCTTGATGTCGCGTCTCCGCTCTTTACCCTGCTGACCCTGGCTTCCTCGGTCTCAAATGAGCGCCTGATCATGTGCATGTATGAGATGTGCGGCACTTTTGCCGTGTGCAAGATTGCGTCTCAGGTAAAGTCGGCGCTTGAGCAGGCATATGGGGGCCGGTGGGGTGACGCACGGTTGGGCTGGGAAAACGTAAAGGATGCCTCGGGGAATCCAACGGACTTGTGGAAGCGACCGCCCTTGATTGAGCTCTCTGAACTAACCGAGTACGTCGATAAGATCCAGGGGCTCCGCGGTGCTAAATCGTTCACGCGTGCCGCGAAATGCATTACGGGGGTTGTGGCATCGCCGCTCGAGGTCCAGGCTTCGATGCTGTTTGGCCTTACGAGGTTGCGCGGCGGCGAAGGGCTGCGCCTTACCAATAACGTCGAGATTCGCATGACGCGCAGCGCCCGCCTGATTTCGGGGCTTGATAGGCGCCACGCCGATATCCTGCTGTCAAATAAGGACGGCAGCCGAGAGTGCCTGGTTGAATGTCAAGGTAAAGCCATTCACGGATCCATAGAATCTAAGATCTCGGACTCCGATCGAACGACGGCCCTTCAAGCGATGGGATATCCTGTCGTTCTGATGACCTATGGTCAGCTGGTCGACTCCGATGCCTTCCGCGTGGTGATGGAACTCATCATGTCCTATCTCGATGTGCCGTTGAAAGACAAGACGCCGCGGCAGCAGGAGCTCGAACGGCGGCTTCGTGAGGAGATTTTTATCGATTGGGCGGGAATGTAGCCGTGCGGGTGGAAAACGGTCGCGTGAGCTAGGGTTTGGTTACGAAAAGGCTTCAGTTGCTCTTTGAAATAGGCTTTAAAAACGCTACCCAGAACAAGTTATTTCGGAAAATAGACAGTCAACTTAAATTTGGCATATAGAGATCGATTTTTACCTACTAAAACCACTGATAAAGGTGTTTATCAAAGCAGGTGTGCTTAGTGATTTGGGTAGTACTGTCGATTATCCGAAAAAACTTATTCCGGATAGCATTTTCAAAACCAGCCGGAGCAACGAAATCGGCCCCCGTTTCGCGAAAACGGGGGCCGAATGAGCTTCATTGCCTGTCTGGCAGGCTTGGCGCCGACGCTACTTGATCACGCGTACGCGATACATCGAAGGAATCTGCTTGAGCGCCTCGATGGTGCTGCTGTGCAGGTGCTCGTCGGTGTCGAACATGGTGTAGGCGTTCTCGCCGGCGGACTCGTTGGTCATACGCTGCACGTTGGCGTTGTCCTTGGCCAGGATCGCCGTGATCTGGCCGATCATGTTGGGCACGTTGGCATGCAGGCACGCAATGCGGCTTGCGGCGCGCGCCTTGCCCATGCTGCAGGCGGGGTAGTTGACGCTGTGCGCGATGTTGCCGTTCTCCAGGTAGTCCTTGAGCTCGCTGATGGCCATGTCGGCGCAGTTGGCCTCGGCCTCGCCGGTGCCGGCGCCCGAGTGCGTGGTGATAAACGTGTTGGGCATCTTGACGGTCTTGGGCGTGGCAAAGTCGCAGCTAAACCAGCTCAGCTTGCCCGCGCGCAGGGCTGCGTCGACGGCGTCCTCGTCAATGATGGTCTCGCGCGCGTAGTTGATGAGCACGGCGCCCGGGGCCAGCAGGTCGATCTGCTCGGTGCTGATCATGCCGATGGTGTCGGCCTTGCTGGGCACGTGCACGGTGAGGTAGTCGCAGCCGCGGCAGAGGTCCTCGAGCGTGCCCACGCGCTGCACCTCGCGGCTCAGCACCCATGCGTGCTCGACGGAAATGAACGGATCGTAGCCGTAGACGTCCATGCCCAGATCGACGCAGGCGTTGGCGACCTTGGAGCCCACGTTGCCCAGGCCGATGACGCCGATGCGCTTGCCCTTGAGCTCACGGCCCACAAAGGCCTTCTTGGCCTTCTCGGCATCGACCTGAATCTCGGGGTCGTCGGCGTTGTCGCGCACCCAGTTCATCGACTGCACCACGCCGCGGCTCGAAAGCACCAGCATGCCCAGGACGAGCTCCTTGACGGCGTTGCTGTTGGCGCCGGGGGAGTTAAAGACGACGACGCCCTTCTTGGCGTACTCCTCGATGGGGATGTTGTTGACGCCGGCACCGCAGCGGGCGATGGCGCGGATGCCCTCGGGCAGCTCGTAGCCGTGCAGGTCGGTGGAGCGCATAAGGATGGCGTCGGCCTCCTCGGCGGTGCCCACAAACTCGTAGCCCTCGCCAAACTCGACCTTGCCGTCTTTGGTTATGTCGTCGATGGTTTTGATCTTGCGCATGAAAAACTCCTTAGCGGGTTTGTTTATAACAAGTGGTTTGAAGTGGCTGGTCGGCCCGCGGATTGCGGGCTAGTTAGATCGCGGACTCAAACCATGCTGCGCTTCGAAGTCCTTCATGTACGAGGCCAGTGCCTGCACGTCTTCCATGGTTACGGCGTTGTAGACGCTGGCGCGCATACCGCCCACCAGGCGATGGCCCTTGACGTTTTGAATCTGGTGCTCGGCCGCGCCTGCGACAAAGGCCGCGTCGAGATCGGCGTCGCCGGTGCGGAAGGTGACGTTGGCGATGGAGCGGCTGCCGGCCTGCGTGGTGCCATGGAACAGCTCGCTGTGCTCGAGCAGGTCATAGAGCAGGTTGGCCTTGGCCCAGTTGCGCTCGGCCATGGCGGCTAGTCCGCCGGTTTGCTCCACCCAGCGGAATACCTTGCCGCATACGTAGATGCCAAAGGTGTTGGGCGTGTTGAGCATGGAGCCCTTGGCGGCCTGGGTCTTAAGGTCCAGGTACTGCGGCGTCTGCGCAAAGGCGGGGCCATCTGCGATGAGGTCGTCGCGCACGATAACCACGGTCACGCCCGCGGCGCCGGCGTTTTTCTGCGCGCCGGCGTAAATGAGCCCGTAGCGCTCGACGTCGAGCGGCTGCGACAGAAAGCAGCTCGAGACATCGGCGACCAGCGGCACATCGCCGCAAGCGGGCAGCTCGTGGTACATGGTGCCAAAGATGGTGTTGTTCTGGCAGATGTAGACGTAGTCGAGCCCGTCGCCCGCGGCCTCGGCGGCAATGCGCGCGTTGATATTGGCCATGGTGGGAATGCGGTCGAAATTGGTGTCCTCGGAGCTTGCGAGCAGCACGGCCTCGCCGTACTTGGCGGCCTCCTTGTACGCCTTGTTGGCGAAGTTGCCGGTCACGACGTAGCCGGCGCGGCCGCGGCGCATGAGGTTCATGGGGATGCCCGCAAACTGCAGCGTGGCGCCGCCCTGCAAAAACAGGACACGGTAGTTGTCGGGGATGCTCAGCAGGCGGCGCAGGGTTGCCTCGGCGTCGTCGATGATCTGCTGGTACATGCTAGATCGATGGCTCATCTCGAGCACGGACATGCCGCAACCGCGGTAGTCCATCATCTCGTCGGCGATCTCGGCGAGCACGCTTGTGGGCAGTGCGGCCGGGCCAGCTGAGAAGTTGTGCACACGTGCCATCTTCTAGTTCCCCTCGTAGTCGTTTGAACGTTCGGGATACTTTAGCACAGTGGAGCGCCCGGTGCGACCGCATCACGGTAAAACTCGACCACGTCGCTATGATTTACAGGATGGTTACATGGGGGAGATTAATTGCTCGCCCGTAGGTGGTCTGCTTCGGCCTTTGCCTGCTTCCATGGTCGCACTCGGCCGTTTACGAGGTCATCGTAGCCGCGGGCGATGGAGAGCTGGACTCGTGCCCGCTCGTCGCTCGAGTTGATCTTTTCTGGGCGGCGCCTTGATTTGTCGGGGAATGCGGGCAGTTCGTTCATGAAACAGCCTTTCAAAAAAGAAAATGCCGGGGGGATCCCCCGGCCCTTGACTGCCCTCCATAGCGGAACGCAGCTCTTTTATACCATGCTGTGGTTGTCTAGCTCAAGTATAAAACACGAAAATATGTTCGTGTGTTTAACGTTTGAGTAACGCCTTAGATTTGCGACGTCTGTCCTGCGTCTAAATCACCGGGATATACCGCGACAAATACTCCTTGAGTGCGGGGTCGCACACATAGAGATACGTTCCCAGCATGCCACGCGTCATGAGGACATAGTAGGCGTTGACGATAATCTTCCGTAGCTCGTCTTCGCTCGCCATTTTCTTTGCGACAGCATCTTTGAAGTTCGCCTTGTTAACGCAGACGGCTCCTTTATCGGTGTCGTAGTAAATGTCTGGCCCCAGAATGACGAATCCGTAATTGAGGTCGTAGCCCTGCACCGTGTGAATGCATCCAACCTCGTTGACGGCGTTGGGGGAGTTAACCCAATCCTTTTGACTCGAGTTCCAACGTTTGGGGATGCCCTCAATGACGATGTCGAACGCGTCTTTGTGTTTCTTTGTCTCCCACTTCCACGCAAAGCCTGCTGTCATGCGGGATAGACCAACTTCTTCTTCCTTGGCTTGCTGCAGGGAACAGAAATCCTCAAATTGGTCGACGATTCCAAACTGGTATCTGGGGATATCGCTGTCCGAATCCCCGGCTCGCGAATCGTAAGGCTCCGATGAAAAGAGTTCGTTGAACTTCATGCCGGTATGCATATACGCCTTGTTGTTGAGTAAGTCATAGACAAAATCGAGGTATTCGTCACCACCGCGTACGCGCATTTGTGTGCTTAGGCTGAACTCTTCAGTTTCAATGCCCGCTTCTTCGAGCTGATTGAGTCGCTGCTCAAGGCCGTCTCGATTGAGTCCGGATGCGCGAACCTGCTGTTTGGGGTCGTAGAACAGGTACGCCTTGTCACAGCATTTGAATATCCAGTCAACCTGGTTGCTCGTATGCGGAAGGCCGAGGCGATCGCAGGTGTTGTAAAAAGCCCCAATGCCGGCGCCCATGCTTAGATAATTACCCAGTCGATGTGCTTCGTCGACAAGCAGGATGTCATAACGATCATTTTTGGTTACGTCACTGGGGCTCAAGATATCGCCAGGCTTTAGCCCTGGAAGGAAGTGCGTGAGTTTCCTGAGGGTCTTCTTCAGGGAATCCATCGGGGTGACAAAACCGACTCGCAGGCCGGAAAGGTTGGGCTCATTTTTGACTTTGAACATGAGACTGATGGCGAGGATTGTTTTACCTGTTCCCGGCGCGCCATTCACGACGGTTATACGTTCTCTTTTTGAGCCGCCATGTTTCGTGTCTTCATGCTCCTGTTCGAGACGTTTATAAATCGTCTCGATCGTTTCGTATTGGTCGGGCGTAAGCGTCTTGAAAGGCGAGAACTTGAACAGATCGGAGTTCTCGAGCTCTTCAATCGGATGAATCGCGTAGTTTTCTTCGCGAAGCTTTGTCCAGAGGTCTCGGAACTTCTGGCGATATTGAGGCCGCTCAAAATAATCGAATTGGGCATAGCCGTTGTTGGCATTGGTGACCTGGTATTTTTCGTCGGCACAGAACAGTTCGATGAGCCTGTTTTCAAACTCAAATGTCGCTGATTGATTGAATGTAGGGTTGTCGATCAGAAGTGTTCGATCGAAATCCTTGTCCACGTTTGCAGCGTGTTGTTTCATACGGCGCTGGTAGTTGGTTGTTTGGCCGATGTATGCCGTCTTGTTTCTGCTGTTGGTAAGAATGTAAAGGACGGGCCAACTCTCGTCATGATGGGCTCCAGGCTTTGGCGTTCCAAAGTCCTGAAGCGATTCGCTTGTCTCAAAGGGCTGGGGCAGGGGAAGCGTGTATTGCCGAAGGGCGAACTCATTACTCATGATGGTCCGCCTTTCTGTATTCGTTAGATGATGCGTCGACGGGGTAGCGCTCGCCATTGCGCATGAGTTTGGACGAGAGCGCAGCTGGGAGATTGATTCTGTTTAAATCTGCGAAACGCAGAAGGAAAAGGAGCGTGTCGGCGACTTCGTCTTCGATGGCTTGGCGTTGCTCGGTATCTTCGAACATTTCTGCAATGCGCTCGTCACTCATAAAACGAAAGAGCTGAAGGAGCTCGGAGGATTCAGTCGCCATGCCGATGGCAAGCTCTTTTGGCGTGTGATATTTGCGCCAGTCGCGTGCATCACAATAGTCCCTCACTTGTTCCGTCATGGCATCGAGCTTATCCATCGTTCGCAACCTCCCAGATGTTCATTATTTTATTATGGCCGTATCTGGGGTTTATTGCACATCATTTGGGATGTGAGGTTTGTTTGGCCGCGATTGCCCGGTAGGAGGTTACACCATGAAGATCGATGTGGACGTAGACCAGCTGCGCGAGAGTCTGCTCGATCGCGCAGGGAGTGCAGCCGGCGTGGGCTTTCCGGCTGCCATGCTCGACGTAGTGGATATCGAGGACGAGTCGCCCCAAGAGCTCTTGGCGCGAGCCGAACGCGAAGGCCTCGACCTCCGCGATTTTGCCGTCGACGATGACTAGGAATGTGACTAGGGTAGCTAATTTGGCATGGGGCGCCTGCACCCGCAGCTGCGCGAAAATGCACGATAAGCCGTCGCAATGGAGTCTAATGAGCTCACGACCGTTCTATTTTGACTGCTCGATGGCTAAGTGAGTAGGCTTTATTGGAAATCCTGAGCACACGACTAATTTGCTTCAACAAACCAGCAGGTCACAGACTTGTGCTTTGGTGACGTGGTCGGCGATTCGACAAAAGTCTACTCACTTAGTTTTGAGAGGCGCTAATTGTTCGCAACGAGACCCCAGCCGGGGCGATTGATGCTCAAATGTAGCCAATTCGGGACGGCAACTCCCTGGCTGCTACGACGCCAGGGTGGCGATGACGGCTTCGTCGCCGGCGTATATGAGGGTGTTGCCGTCGGGGATGATCGTTTGGCCGTCGCGCTTGAGCATCACGACGATAAAGGGGTGCTTGCCTTGCGGCACGTCGCGCAGGCGCTGTCCTGCCAGGCGACCGTGGGGCGTCACGGTGACTTCGCGTAGCGTTACCTCGGCACGATCTTCAAACGTCGGCGCGGCCATAACCAACAGGTCACCTTCCTCGATGACGGTATCGCCGTTGGGCAGCACCGGGTGCGCGCCGTCGCGCAGTACCAGGACCACGAGCATATCTGTGGCGCTGCCAATGTCCGCGAGCGAGCGTCCGGCAAACGGATGTTCAGCGCCCACCTTGAGCTTTACAAACGACATGCCGTCCTCGTCGCGGTAATCGTTAAAGGTGCGGCGCACGTCGCCTGCCGCATCGATCATGTCGAGCTTCTTTGCCACCGCCGGCAGCAGCGAGCCCTGCACCACAATGCTCGACACGGCAATCACAAACACCAGGTCAAATAGGTCGTGCCCGCCAGGAACGCCGGCCACCACGGCAAAGAGGCTAAACACGACCGAAGCTGCGCCACGCAGGCCCGCCCAGCTTACGAGCGCCACCTGGCGGGGGTTGGTCTTAAAGGGCGCCAACATCAGACCGACGGCGACGGGGCGGCTCACGAAGAGCATAAACGCCATGAGCGCCAGGCCGGGTAGCAGCATTTGCGGCAGGCGGGCGGGCGTCACGAGCAGGCCGAGCAAAAAGAAGATGGTCATTTCGGCCATCTCGGTAAGGGTGTCAAAGAAGTGCGCCATCTCGACCTTGTCGGTGATGTCGCTGGCGCCCAGCACAATGCCGGCTAGATACACGGCCAAAAAGCCGTTGCCGCCCAGATAGCTCGGCAGCGCGTAGGCGACGATGGCCACGGCGAACAAGAAGATGGTCTGCGCGCCCTCGGCTGTTGCGTGCGCGCGCTCGATCAGGCGGCCCGATGCCCAGCCGATGACAATGCCCAGGCCCACACCAAGGATGATCTGCTTGGCCAGCAGCACAGGGATGTTAATGTCGCCGCCGGCCGCGAGGGTGGCGAGTACGGCGGTGAGCATGTAGGCGACAGGGTCGTTGGAGCCCGATTCGACCTCGAGCAGCGAGTCGGTGCCGCCCTTTAGCGACAGGTTGTGCTCGCGCAGCACGCTAAAGACACTCGCCGCATCGGTGGATGCCACGACTGAGCCCAGCAGCAGACCGCCGGTCCAGTCGAAGCCTAGCGCGAAGTGTGCAAAGGCGCCCGTGATGCCGGCGGTAATGACGACGCCGAGCGTGCTCAGCAGCACTGCAGGTGCGGCGACAGGTTTGGCGCGGTCGATATTGGTGTTAAAGCCGCCGTAGAACATGATGAACAGCAGCGCCGTGCTGCAGACGGTTTCGGTGAGTGCGTAGTCGCTAAAGTCGATGTGCGCCGGCCCGTTGACGCCCAGCAGCATGCCCAGCGCGATGAAGATGAGCAGGGTGGGGAAGGGGAGCTTTTTGCCGACGGGTTTGATGGTCAGGCACAAAATGATGACGAGGCCGATAAAAAGAAGTATCTGGTTCATGGATAGTGTCCGCTCCTGGATGGTTGGCGTGGCACGGTCAGTTGTCTGCGGTTATTTGTACCCAAAGGTGGTGGGTTTATGGGGGCGGATTTCGGGCGTGCGCATTTTCGACACGAGGTTGCGGCGTGTGCGACGTTGGTCGGGAATCAGCTGCCGGCGGTGCACCGTGAACTGCGCGCGCGGGCGTGCGGCTGCTAACGACCGTTGGCGACGCGGGGCTCTTCCCAGCTTTATTGCAACGGAGTACAATGGGTAACGTTTAAGTTCAACTTGAAGTTTTAGTTGCGGCTCCGGGCTTCGGCCGTAATGCAGGGAAAGGCGTTCCATGGCGATCTATGTGACATCTGATGCTCACGGGCACGTGCGCGCGCTGGACGAGGCCCTTTCCAAGATCTCGCTAACGTCCGACGACACGCTGTATGTGCTGGGCGACATGATCGATCGCGGTCCCGATCCGGTCGGCGTCATCAACTTGGTGCGATCGCTGCCCAACGCTCGCGTGCTTAAGGGCAACCACGAGCAGATTATGCTCGACGCGATCATCGGCCAGGACCCGCTTGATGCTGAGACCTGGGACATCAACGGCGGTTGGACCACGCGCCAGCAGCTCAACGAAATGGAGTTTGAGGCATACGAGGAGCTGGTACGCTGGGCTGCCGCCCTGCCGCTCTATGCGGTGGCAGAGACTGCCGAGCGGCCGTATCTTCTGGTGCACGCCGGCATTCAGGCCGAGGCAGCGCGTGCGTTTTTGCTTGAGCATGGTGTCGATTGTGCCGACGGCAGGGGAGCGGTCGATGCCGATAGCGAGTTGCTGCAGCAAATGCTCGCCGTGCAGTCGTCCGATGACTTGCTGTGGATTCGCCATGGCTATTGGGATACGCCGACGGGGCTGCTTTCTGCCGAGGGCAAGGGTCCGGTCGTGGTGAGCGGCCACACGCCCACGGTGTCGCTCGGGCGTTATTGCGAGGTAGGCGGCCTGGCAGGGCTCGATGAGGAGTCGGGCCGCGGACAGATTGTTCGCTTGGGCGGCGAGGATACCGCCGGTGTTCCCGACCGTATCGACATCGACTGCGCCGCCGCCACCGGCTCCGAGTTCGGCCGCGTAGGCATTCTGCGCCTGGACGATGGGGCGGAGTTCTATGCAAACATTCTCCCTGGCGAGTAATCGGTGCAAAGGGTAGCTAATTTGGGACGGGGCTTTTTTGACTACTTTTGCCCTTCTGCCCATCAAATGATTTTTCTGGGGCGGGGATTACATAATCATTTGGCTGCCCGCTGGCTAAGTGAGTAGACTTTTTTGGAAATGCCGAGCACCCAACATATTTGCCTCAATAAAACCGCAGGTCACAGACTTGTGCTTTGTCGGTGTGGTCGGGGATTCGGTAAAAGTCTACTCACTTAGTTTTGCGTGATGCATATTGTCCGCAACAAGACCCCAGCCCGGGTAATTCCATCGCAAATTCCGGTGGTCGAGGCAGCTAATTAGACACCGTACGGATTGCGGGCTCGTTCTATGCGCTGGCGAATGTGGGCGTATTCGACAATCAATAGCACCAGCAGTAGGGCCATGATAGCCAGGTAGCTCACGACGGCACCCATCAGCCCCAGTAGGTTGATGAGGATCATCGGGAGCACCACGCTCACGGCAAAGCAAATGAGGTAGATCTTGGTGACATCGTCGGCGTGGCGCAGCACTGTGATAATGGCGTAGATAAAGTCGATGGCTGCGGTGATGCCGCCGGCGACGACCATCAGCAGCGCCAATGTGCGGTAGCGCTCAAAGTTGAGGCCGTACATAAAGCTCATAAGGGGAATGCCGGGGCCTGCCATAAACGCGGCGCATGCGCCAGTGATGACCACGATCAGCGCCATGACGGCGACAATAATTAAGTCAAAGCGGCGACGCTTGCGCGGATTAGCCCAAATGCTCGACAAGCGTAAGAGCTGCGGTTTATAGATAAAACCAACGCTCAGCAAAATGGCCTGCGCCGGAAAGAACAGGGCATTAAAATACAGCTGATATTTGTAGGCCAGCGTGCCTTCCATCACAAATTTGGGCATGCTCTCGATAAGGTTGAACAAAAAGAGCGCGCCAAAGAGCGGGGCGCACTGCGCAAAAAGGCGGCCGACTTCGCGTATGCTCACGCGACGCGATTTTTCGGTTTCGAGCAGGGCGAGCGGGGCGGTGACCAGCACGAGTGAGGCAATGGCGGCGACGCCCATGGCCATGGCCGCGATGGGCATGCTGCGCGTAAGGAACAGCGCCACGCTAAAGACCGCGATGACGCCGGCGGAGCGTAGCGTTTGGCTCATGCCGGCTAGGTAGAGCTTGTCGGCCTGCTGCAGGCGGCCCTCGTACACGTCGGCGATGCCGTCGATCACCTTATAGAGGTAGACGCCCAGGCCGATTGTGGCCATCTGCGCATCGTAGCCGCGGGCGCTGCTGTATGCAAGGCCGCTGGCCAGCGCGATCGCTCCGCAAAGCCAGCGGTTGAGCTGGTAGGAGGCAAAGGACGTCTTCTCGTCGATGTCCGAGACCTGAAAATTGCGCACGCCGTAGTTGCACGCGATCATGATGAGTGTGCCGGTGACAAAGGCGATGGAGAACTTGCCGGCTTCCTCGGCGCCTACAAGCTGCGTAGACACGATAGTGAGCAGCGGAAACGCCATGCCCCACACGGCGGTGCCGAGGGTATTCCAAAGGTAGTCGCGGCTGGTGGCGTGCTCCTCGTATTCGGCATCTTGCGTGGAGAAGCCGCCGCCGTAGACGGCGCCGAGCAGGCGGATCCACCAGGCATTGACCATGCGGCGGACAGGACCGGGCTCGCGATCACGCTCGCGCCGACGACGCGTGGCTTGGCCGCTATTTGGACCGCCGGCGTTACGCTGGCTTAGCTCTTGGATGCGCGCGAGCTCCTCGGCGGTGTGCGATGCGGGGAACAGGCCGTTCTCGATGCGTCCGCCCTGTCCGTGCGCCCCGCCCGATACAGCGGGGTTGGCGATGCCGTTGCGGCGGGCGATGGCGCGGCGGATGCTATCGAGGGGCGAGATGCTCAAGGCGGGTCCTTTCTATTGCTGCGTTCTAGTATAGACGCGACCGTGTCACTCATGTTTTTGAACGGAATGTTCAATATTTTCGGGGGGCGGCAGTAAATTGTCGGTGAGCGTGCGGGTTCCTGTTGAAGTTATGTGATACCACGATGCCGCCCGCCCGGCACCAAGGAGCTTCTACCTATGGACGTCGCCGCATTCTTGCTGGCTCTTGTGCCGATCATTTGGCTTGTCGTGATGCTGCTGTGCTTTAAATGGCCAGCTTGGAAAGCCGCCATCGGATCGTTTGTCCTTTCGTGCGTGCTTGCCTTCGCATGGTGGCGCCTGCCGGCAGCGCAGATCGCGACCGCCTCGCTCGAAGGCTTCTTGATGGCCCTGTGGCCCATCTTTTGGTAATCATCGCCGCGGTGTTCACGTATAACCTGTGCGTTCGCACGGGCGCCATGGACGTGATTGGCAGCATGATTACCTCCATCAGCAGCGATTGCCGTCTGCTGGCGCTGCTTGTGGCCTGGTGCTTTGGTGGCTTTATGGAGGGCATGGCCGGTTTTGGCACCGCCGTTGCCATTTCCGCCGGCATGCTCGCAGGCCTGGGCTTTGAGGCCCTGCCCGCCGTGCTCATCTGTCTGCTGGCCAACGGCGTGCCCACGCCCTACGGCTCCATTGGCATTCCCACGGTGTCCGTTGCCGGTCTGGTGGGCCTGGACCCGCTGCATTTGGCGACCGTTCAGATGGTGCAGTTGGCGCCTTTCTTTGTGATGATGCCGCTGTTTATTGTGCTGGTTGCGGGTCGTGTCGCCGATGACCAGGGTAATGTTGCGGGCGTTGCCGAGCGCCTGAACGGTGTGGCGGGCATCGCCGTGCTCTCCGGTGTGTCCTTTGCCGGTGCGGCTCTTGTCGTTGCCATGTTTGTTGGTCCCGAGCTTGCCGTCGTCGTCGGTTCCATCGTTTCGCTCGCGCTGACAGCTGCGCTTGCCATGCGTGCCGAGAAGTCAGGGCATCTGGACGCACGCTTCCACATGAATATCGAGGCCGGCGAGCAGCTCACCGCTAAGTCGGCGCTTTCGGCTTGGTCGTGCTTCATCCTGATCTTTGTGCTGCTGTTGGGAACGTCTAACCTGGTGCCTGCCGTGCATGCTGCGCTCGCACCGTTTGCGAGCCAGGTGCAGGTGTATTGCGGCGAGAACCCCGGCACGCTCACGTTTTCGTGGATCAACACACCGGGCGTCTGGATTTTCCTGGCGGCGTTTGTCGGCGGCGCCATTCAGGGTGCTTCGCCGCGCATGATGGGCAAGGTACTGGCCGCGACCGTCAAGCAGATGATGCCGACGGTCATTACCATGCTTTCGGTTCTGGGCTGTGCCAAGGTTATGGGCTATGCGGGCATGATCTCTTCGATCAGCGCGTTTTGCATTGCGGTCGCCGGTGGCCTGTACCCGATTCTGGCTCCGTGGATCGGCGCGGTCGGTGCGTTCGTGACTGGTTCGGGCACGTCTTCTGGCATGCTGTTTGGTCCCATCCAGAGCCAGGCTGCCACCGCGCTGGGCGTGAGCGACTACTGGATGGTCGCGCTGAACGCGCTTGGCGTCGCCGCCGGCAAGATGATCTCGCCGCAGACGCTTGCCATCGGCCTGGCCGCCGTGCACGTGCGCGGCAAGGATGCCGAGCTCCTGGGCGCCGTCCTGCCCTACGCCGCCGGCATGCTGGTCCTCATGAGCGCCATTGCCATGCTCGGCCAAGGCTTGCCGCTATAGTTGGCACTTAGGGAACGTCCCTTTTGTGCCGGCATCCGGGGACACTCCTTGAATGTTGCCTGTTCAAGAGTGTCCCCAACGACTAGTCGTTTAAGAACGTCCCCAATGACTACCCAACGACTAGGCCGCTTGGCTGGGTTTTTTGACCGTTGGGCGGGCTTGCCGCACTTGCCGCAAAAACGTTTTTGCATATCGGGTACAACGGGCTTTACGTGAGTAAAGTACGCGCCGCTTCCACGTGTCGCGTTTTTAAAGGAGGCCCCATGCCTGGTGTTACCCCTGCAGAAGTTCTGTCCAACTTTGGTATTACGCTGGTCGAAGATCCCGCCGAGAATCAGCCGCGTCTGCTGGTCGATCTACCTGCTGCGGAGCTCGTCGAGCACGCCATCCGCCGTGAAGAGGGCCGCATGGCATCCAACGGCGCGCTGGTGATCGAGACGGGGGAGCGCACCGGCCGTTCTACCAACGACCGCTTTATCGTTGACACCCCCGATGTTCACGACAAGATCGCCTGGGGCGCCGTCAACCGCCCACTTTCGATTGAGAGCTACGAGGCCATCAAGGTCGCGCTCGTTGACTACCTCAACGACCGCGATGTGTTCGTCACGCGCGGCATGGCGGGTGCCGACCGCAACCACACGCGTCGCCTGCTCGTTGCCTGCGAGCGCGCGAGCCAGGCGCTCTTCATTAAGCAGATGCTCGCCCGTCCGCTCGCTCGCGAAATTGCGCGCACCGGCGAGCCGGACTTTTGCGTGCTCGCGGCACCCGGGTACCAGTGCGACCCCGCCATCAAGGGCCTCAACTCCAGCGCCGCCGTGGTCATCAACTTCCAGGAACGCGTGATTCTGGTTGCCGGCACCGGCTACTCCGGTGAGATCAAAAAGTCCATCTTCAGCGTCATGAATTACCTGCTGCCCGTCGAGGACGACGTGCTGCCCATGCATTGCTCGGCCAGCATGGATCCCGTCACGCACGAGACCGCCGTGTTCTTTGGCTTGTCCGGCACTGGCAAGACCACGCTTTCGGCCAATCCCACGCGCCTGCTGATCGGCGACGACGAGCACGGTTGGTCCGACATGGGCATCTTCAACATCGAGGGCGGCTGCTACGCCAAGTGCGAGGGCTTGGACGAGTTTCACGAGCCCGAGATCTTCAATGCCGTTCGCTTTGGCGCGATCTGCGAAAACGTGGTGCTCGACGAGAACCGCAAGCCCAACTACGATGACGTCTCGATCACGCACAACACGCGCGTTGCCTATCCCGTCGAGCATATCCCCAACGCGTGGACCAAGGGCATGGGCACCACCCCGAGCGTCGTGCTGTTTTTGACCTGCGATGCCTTTGGCGTGCTGCCGCCCATCTCGCGCCTGACGGCCGATGCCGCCATGTATCACTTTGTGACGGGTTTCACCGCCAAGATCCCCGGTACCGAGGTCGGCGTCACCGAGCCCACGCCCACGTTTTCCTCGTTGTTCGGAGAGCCGTTTATGCCGCTCGACCCTATGGTCTACGCCAAGATGCTCGGCGAGCGTATCGCCGACGGCCGCACCCGCGTCTATCTGCTCAACACCGGCTGGATTGGCGGCGGTTATGGCGTGGGCCATCGCATCGAGCTTGCCTACACGCGCGCCCTGGTCGCACGCGTCCTCGACGGTACCATCGAGGACAGCGAGTTCTTGCACGACGATATCTTTAATGTCGACATTCCCACCACGTGCTACGGTGTGCCGGACGGCATCCTGGTGCCGCGCCAGTACTGGCAGAGCACAGCGCGCTACGACGAGGCCGCGCACAACCTGGCGGTGATGTTCGAGGAGAACTTCGAGAAGAAGTACTCGCACCTGCCCGAGTCCGTCAAGGCCGCCGGCCCGCACGCTCAGGTGTCCGCCGAGGCCCGTCATCGTGGCCGCGGTCTGCTGGGACTCCGCCACTAGCGTCGCCTCAGACCCAAAACCACCATAAAGGGGCACCTTTGTGGTGGTTTTGCTCGCACGGATGACTCGGGTTACAATACGCCTGACATATCGTTCCCTTCTCCGGATGGGGACAGCGTAAGCGCTCTTGTGACGGCACCGTAGGACTTTGAAGGTGGCCGTTGTAAGGGCGCTTTTTGTTTAGGCGCTCGCGTTGGCGCGAATTGCGAAAGGAGCACGTATGAAGGGCTTTATTGCCGAGGATTCATTTTGGGAGCTGTTTCCGCAGGCGGCGATCGGTGTTGTGGTCGTGGAGGGCATGAAGCCCGCGGCTACGATTCCTCAAGAGGACGTGGACGCGATTGCGGCGCTGCTCGATCGCGCCAATATCGATGCGGAGCGTCATCTAACCAGCGATACCATCAGCGAGAACGCGCCGGTCAAGGCTTGGCGCGAGGCCTATCGCCTGTTCAAGACTAAAAAGGGCGCGCGTTGCTCAATCGAGAACCTGCTTAAACGCGTGCTCAAAGGTAAACCAGTGGGCCACATTACGCCCGCGGTGGACATCTATAACACGGTGTCGCTGTCCTACGCGCTGCCCGTAGGCGGTGAGGACCTACATGCTATCGAGGGCGATCTGCGCCTGGCGGTCACTGATGGCGGGGATGCGTTCCTGCCACTTGGCGAGGAGGCAGATGATCCGACACTGCCTGGCGAGCTCGCCTACATCGATGATGCGGGTGCCGTTTGCCGCTGCTGGAACTGGCGCGACGGCGTTCGAACGGCTCTGTCCGACGATTCTGCCGATGCGTTTTTGGCGATTGAGTGTGTTGAGCCCGAGCGAATGGGGGACTGTCAGGCCGCGATCGATCGCTTAGCCGAGCTGCTTGAGCGCTATCTGGGAGCGACGGTTGTCGTCAAGACGCTTGTGACCCGCGATAACCCGCGCGTGGAACTCTAGCTCGGGCAAAACCGCCACACAAACCACCACAAAGGTGCTGTCCCCTTTGTGGTGGTTTTTATGTTGATGGGTCAACAATTGGGATATTTGGGTACGGGGGGTTCGGACATGCGGCTAAGATGTTTACCCGTTAGCATTATGCAAGCGAAAGGCGGTCGTCTCCCATGCAGCAGAGCGACGAGACACGTTTCGAGGACTTTGTCGGACTGATCAGCGGACTCTACAAGGAGATCCAGCGCATTAAGGCATCTGAGGGCGCAAGGCTGGGCCTTAAGGGTTCCGATATCATGTGCCTGTACTATCTTGAGCGCAGCAAGGACGGCCTGACTGGTGCCGACCTCGCCCGCATGGCAGGCGTGACCCGCGCTGCCGTCTCGCGCACGCTGGCGCATCTGGAAGAGGGCGGCTACGTCGAGGTCGACGATTCGGGCGATGCCGCCGTTAAGTATCGCGCCCCGGTTCGCCTGACCACGTTGGGCGGCGAGAGCATGAATGAGGCCGATCGCATTATTCGCGAGGTGCTCGACGCCACCGGCAAGGCCATGGGCGTGGAGCAGCGCGAACAGATGTACGCGTCGCTGCGTACGATTCTCGACACCCTGCGCGAGCTGTAGGGCCGCCTAGGCATTTGCTTCCCATTAACAACTGCATCGTCCCGTTTGAGCGCGTATACCGTGCCGGGGCATTGCTGTCAAAATTCCCTGCGCGGGACCTGCGCAAGAAAGGATTCGCTATGTCCGTCCGCATTATTACCGATTCCGCAAGCGATATGTCGCCGGCGGAGCACCCGGCACTGGCTGTTTTGCCACTGTCCGTCACCTTTGGTACCGATGTGTACATGGATGGCATCGACATCGATCACCAGCGCTTTTACGAGATGCTCGTGGAGCGCGATGAACTGCCCAAGACCGGTCAGGTCAACCCGTACGCGTTTTCGCAGGCTATCGCCGAGGTTCGTGAAGCCGGCGATGAGGCCGTGATTATTACCGTGGGCGCTAAGCTTTCCGGCACCAATCAGAGCGCCCGTACCGCACTTGCCGAGGCACCGGGCGGCGATGTGTTCGTGGTAGACAGCAACAACGTCACCCTGGGCGAGCGCGTGCTGGTCGAGTATGCCCTGCGCTTGGTGGACGAGGGCCGTAGCGCGGCCCAGATCGCGGCGGCGGTCGAGGCCGTGCGCGACCGCGTGGTGGTTATCGGCCTGCTCGAGACGCTGGAGTACCTGGTGCGCGGCGGTCGCCTGTCTCCTGCGGCCGGCGCCGTGGGTACGCTGCTCAACGTAAAGCCCGTGGTGGCTGTCGAGGACGGTCTGATCGTGCAGCTGGGCAAGGCGCGCGGTTCCAAGAACGGTCGCAACCTGCTGAACCAAAAGGTCGAAAAGGCGGGCGGTGTCGACTTTTCCATGCCGCTGGCGCTGGGCTATACGGGCCTTTCGGATGCGGTGCTCAAGAAGTATATCGAGGACAGCGCCGCGCTGTGGGCTGGCCACACCGAGGGCGAGCTGCCCGTTCACACCATCGGCGCCACCATCGGCACCCATGTGGGCCCCGGTGCCGTAGCCGTAGCCTTCTTCCAGCCTGCCAACTAACCGACCTGCCAAAAAGGGACAGGTTTATTTTGGCAGGTTTTATCTGGGCAAACGCTACCTGCCATGCCATGTGATCCCTCGGCGATGACGGGGTTGCGGACCATCGGCCGCACGGAGGCCGCAAATGATCCGCAACCCTGCCGTCCCCGAGGGATCATTTGATTTATGCTGTTGCGGGCGGAAAGGAGCGTGCGATGGCGTCTGAGGGCTTTTTTGAGCGGGTGTACGAGGTAGTCGAGCAGATCCCTGAGGGGATGGTTGCCACGTACGGCCAGGTGGCGCTGCTCGCCGGCCGTCCACGAAGTGCGCGGTACGTGGGCTATGCGCTGCACAGCAATCCGCGTCCTGGTCAGATTCCCTGCCATCGTGTGGTGTTTGCCGATGGCAGCATTTGCGAGGGCTTTGCGTTTGGCGGCCCCGATGCTCAGCGCGAACTTCTGCTGGGGGAGGGCGTGACGTTTGTCGACCCCATGCACGTCGACTTGGCCGCCTGTCGTTGGCCAGCAGGGCTCTAGCGGCTCTGCCGTGGCCAAAACCACCACAAAGGTGCCCGTCCTCTTTGTGGTGGAACGCTGGCTCCATTGATGTTTCCCCAGATAAAACCTGCCAAAATAAACCTGTCCCTAATTGGCAGGTTTACCGTGGCTAACTTATGGAGAAGGTGTGGCGGCGGATATTGATGCTACAAAGTAAACACTGGTGAACTATATTGTATGCAGCAACGGAGCAGGCCATAGGCGATGAAAAAGCCTGCCTTGTTGAGTTTGATTCGCATTCCTCCCCTCTGTGCGATTCAACGGTGTACTTTGGGAACGGGCCCGCCGGCAACTGACTGCCGGCGGGCCCGTTCCTGTTTATCGGGGGAGTGCGATGAGCAGAGCCGATCCGGTCGGGCACCAAAAAGGCGGACGCCGTAGCGCCCGCCTTATAGCAATAAAAGCTCAAACCGGCAGATCGGTCTAGTACACCATGCCCATGGCGTCCCGAACCTCTGCCAGCGTCTGCTCGGCAATCTCGTTGGCGCGACGGTTGCCCTCGTGCAGGACGTCCTTCACATAGTCCAGGTCGTTCTCGTAGCGCTGGCGACGCTCGCGGATCGGTGCGAAGTACTCGTTGACGGCCTCGGTCACGTACTTCTTGAGTTGGCCGGAGCCGCCCATGCCAATCTCCTCGGCAATCTCGACCTCGGAACGGCCGGTGCAGATGGCGGCGGTCGAAAGCAGGCCGGACACGCCGGGGCGGTTCTCGGGATCAAACGTAATCATGCGCTCGGAGTCGGTCTGGCTCTTCTTGATGCGCTTGGCCGTCTCCTCGGCGGTCATCGAGATATTGATGGCGTTGCCGTAGCTCTTGCTCATCTTGCGGCCGTCCAGGCCGGGCAGCAGCGGGGTCTCGGACAGCAGCGCGTCGACCTCGGGGAATACCTTGCCGTAGCGGTTGTTAAAGCGGCGGGCGATGGTACGGGTGAGCTCGATGTGCGGCAGCTGGTCGCGACCGACGGGCACGACGTTACCCTTGCAGAACAGGATGTCGCAGGCCTGGTGTACCGGATAGGTGAGCAGAAGGCCGGTGAGCTCGTGGCCCGAGGCCTCCATCTCGGCCTTGACGGTGGGGTTGCGCGCCAGCTCGGCCTCGGAGACCAGCGACAGGAACGGCAGCATGAGCTGGTTGGCGGCGGGCACGGCGGAGTGCGCGTAGATCATGGTCTTGTCGGGGTCGATACCGCAGGCAAGGTAGTCCATGACCATGTTATACACGTTGTCCTGGATGTGCTCGGTGGTGTCGCGGTCGGTGATGACCTGGTAGTCGGCAATGAGCACGTTGGTCTTGGCGCCCATATTCTGCAGCTCCACGCGGCCCTTGAGGGTGCCAAAGTAGTGGCCTAGATGCAGACGGCCGGTGGGGCGGTCGCCGGTGAGCATGGTGAACTTCTCGGGCGTCTTGGCCAGGCCCTCGCGAATGGCGTTGCTCTTTTGCAGCGCGACTTCGTAGCTGTTCTCGTTTGGCATGATTGCTCCTAACGTATGTTCATGGGTCAAGATGATAACGCGTTTATTGAGAGGGGCGGGCGAAAGCGAGCAAGGGGGTGGTAAGGCGAGGCATGCGTGGCGGTCGAGGCGCGGTCACGAGCGGCCGACAGCAAGCAGAACAACCTTCTGCAGCAAACCTTAATGCCTGTGGTGGCGCTCTCCCTTACGCTCCTCGGCCGCCTGCTCCTCCTGCTTAAAGGCGGGATCGTCGGGGGTTATCAGCTCGTCTTCGTGCGTGCGCTTGTTGTAATGGTGGCGTAGCACGGGCTCAAACAGGTGCAGGTGCTTGGCGAAGGCTGCCGAGCCAATGCCAAGGACGGTAAAGATGAGCACGCGCATGGGGACTTCGACCTGGTTGATGGCGGCCGCACCGGCCGAAAGCAGGACACACCAGGCATAGATAAGCAGCACAGCCTGCTTTTGGTTATAGCCCTCTTGAATGAGGCGGTGGTGGATGTGGCCTTTGTCGGCCTGCCCAATGCTAATGTGGGCGCGCTTGCGGCGCACGATGGCGCTAAACGTGTCGATGATGGGCACACCGGCAACGATGAGCGGAATGATAAGCGAGGTGAGCGCGGCGGTGCGGCTCACGTTGAGCAGCGAAATGGAGCCCAGCGCAAAGCCCAGCAGCAGCGACCCCGAGTCGCCCAGAAAGATGCTCGCGGGGTTGAAGTTGTAGCGCAAGAAGGCCAGGCAGGCGCCAAACAACGCGATGGAGAGCGCGGCGGCATCGATGCGGCCCGAGAGCACGGCGACCGAAAACATGGTGAACGATGCGATGCCGCAGATGCCTGTGGCCAGGCCATCGAGGCCGTCGATAAGGTTGATAATGTTGGTGAACGCCACCAGGTAGATCACGGTGATGGGGTAGGCAAGCCAGCCGAGCATGATCTCGCCGGGGGCAACCGGGTTGACGATGACGCCGATGCGCAGGCCGCCCACGCAGGCGATGAGCGCGGCGAGGACCTGGCCGGCGAGCTTTTGCTTGGGCCTAAGCTGGAAGACGTCGTCGATCGCGCCGGTCGCAAAAATGACGGCAAAAGAAAGCGCCAGCATGGGGTAGCTAATGTGCAGGCGCGGATGCGGGACCAAGACGGGCGGCCAGCCCAGATGCCAGGTGCCCATAATCTGAACGATGCAGGCAACGACCAGGCCCAAAAAGACCGCCGTACCTCCCAAGCGCGGGATGGGCTTGGTGTTGATACGGCGTTTTGAAGGATAGTCAACGGCGTCGAGCTTGATTGCCAGACGTTTAACCAGGGGCACCGTGAGGAAGGTCGTGATATATGCCGCGGCTGCCACGCAAAGGAACGGTATGTAGCTCGTGGATGAAGCCATGTATCAAAAACCGCCAAGCGTCGAAGGAAAAGGTCAAAGGATGCCATGCCGCAAAGGGTATAGCTGACCCATGATACTCGACCAAAGGGGGTGCGGGGAATCGCGCCAATCGATAATCACGCGCTTACCAGATATTGGGATGGTGGTGAGGCTCTGCAGGATGCCCTTAAGGAACCGTAGGGACTATGCAACGGTGATGTTCGGCAAAAACGGCAAAAGAAAACCACCCCCCACGTTACGAAAATGAACCCACCTAAAACAGGTGGGTGCCCTCATCGACCGTTCCAGCGTCCTTAACAACGAAGGATACCTGTACTACGTACGACTGTGTGGGCTCCCTAAATAAACGCGACGGTTCACCCAGTTGCTCCGCGGGGGGCGGAATACCTACATCATAAAGCGACACTTTATCGATTCCAGTCTTGACATTACAAAAATCGTGTCGGACGATTACGGCGCCTTGGGCTCGAGCCGTCTGCGCGGTTGGTCCTTTTGCGTTTGACCTGCTGAATCGTTGTTTTGGAGCATGTTTTTATGCCGACGTCGTTGACCGAACTTTTTTCGCCCGCCTGCCATTTGTGTCCGCGCCGTTGCGGTGCGGCGCGTGATGAGGATGCGCGCGGCGTGTGCGGTGCTAACGACACGCTCAAGGTGGCCCGTGCGGCGCTTCATATGTGGGAGGAGCCGCCTATCTCGGGCGAGGCCGGTTCGGGCACGATCTTCTTTAGCGGCTGCTCGCTCAAATGCGTCTATTGCCAGAACCACGAGATCTCGACGGGCAATTTTGGGCTTGAAATTTCGCCCGAGCGCCTAGTCGAGATTATGTTGGAGCTGCAGGACCAGGGCGCGAACAATATTAACCTGGTGACGGCGACGCACTACGCGCACCTGCTGCCGGCTGCGATTGCCGCGGCACGGGCGCGCGGGCTAGCTGTTCCAATCGTCTACAACACGAGCGGTTATGAACGTGCGAGTGCCGTGGCGGCGCTCGGCGATCTGGTCGATGTGTGGCTAACCGACTTTAAATATGCCGATGCGGGGCTTGCGCAGTCGCTCTCTCATATTTGGGACTACCCGCGTGTGGCCGTGTCGGCTTTGGCGCAAATGGCGCGCGAGATTGAGCGCCGTGGGGGAGAGCTGGTGGACGAGGACGGGCTCATGAAGCGCGGCATGATCGTGCGTCACCTGGTGTTGCCGGGGCATGCGGACGATTCGTGTCGCGTGCTGGACCTGGTGTGGCAGACGGTGGGTGATGTGCCGATCTCGGTCATGAACCAGTACACGCCCAATGCGCTCATGCGCGAGCAGGGCGGCGACTTGGCGCGAGCCGTGACGCGCGAGGAGTACGAGCGGGTGCTCGACCATGCCGACGACCTGGGCTTTACGACGATGTTCTGGCAAGAGGGCGGCGCGGTAGACGAGAGCTTCACCCCAGCGTTCGACACAACCGGTGTTCTTACTAGTGCAAAGTAGCTCTTTTGAGCAGTCTTTTTGGGACGGGGCTATTTTAGCTACTCAGGCAGATAGCGAAAACGATTTGGACGATTAACGGCAGGGGCAGCTAAAATAGCCCCGTCCCAAAAAGACTGCTCCCGGTGGGGGTCGAGCTACCATCCGAAAAGTAGTCAAAAAAGCCCCGTCCCAAAAAGACTGGGTATTGGGCGTTGACAGTTGGCGAGCCGTAGGTAAAATAACAACTTGTCCTGGGGACGTAGCTCAGTTGGGAGAGCGCTGCCGTCGCATGGCAGAGGCCGAGGGTTCGACTCCCTTCGTCTCCACCCTTGGATTTGATAAGCCGCTGACATTGTGTCGGCGGCTTTTTTTGAAAGAAAGGGCTGCACTATGGCCGAGCTTGAGTCCCAACCATTGTCCGACGAGGAACGCGCCGAGTTGGAAGAGCTCCGCGCTGAGAAGGCCCGCCGCGAGGCCCAGGAAGAGGCCCGTCGCGAGCGTGAGGAGCTGGCCGCCCTGCGTGCCGAGCATGCGATGGCCGAGGAGACCGCTGCGAGCGCCGCATCCGAGCGCAAGCCCGCGCCCGCGCCCAGGCCCGCTGCTGCGAAGTCTGCGCCTGCTGCACCCAAACCTCAGCCTAAGAAAGCCGCCCGCCCCAAGCCCGCCGAGCCCACGCCGAGCCGTGACGAGATGACGTTTGCCCAGCGCATGGTCACTTCCAAGGAGCCCACGGCCGAGGGCGAGATCCCCGGTATGGCCCCGGCTCAAAAGATCATCATCGCGCTCGCCTTGGTCGCGTTTGTCGTCTTTATGGGCTACACGATCATGACCAGCATGGGCCTGCTCTAACCGATTTGCATCGGGCGCCATGTCCGCATGCTCTGCTCTCGTCCAACTCTTAAGTTCTGCACCACACATCCGAAAGGTCGCCCCATGGCTTTGACCGACATCTCGCATCCCACCGACATTGCAATGCTCACCGATCTGTACGAGCTCACTATGGCCCAGGGCCTGTGGGAGAGCGGCAAGGCCAATGAGCAGGGCTGTTTTACCGCGTTTTACCGCGACCATCCGTTTGGCAGCGCCTACGCCGTTATGTGCGGCACCGCCGAGCTGCCCGAGCTGGTCGAGAACCTTCGCTTTACGCCCGAGGATATCGACTACCTCGCATCGCTCCAGGCCCCGGCCGGCGGCGCGATGTTCAAGCTTGAATTCCTCGACTACCTGCGCGATTTTCGTGCGCATGTAAACATCGACGCCGTCCCCGAGGGCGAGCTCGTCTTTCCGCGCGAGCCCATGGTGCGCGTCACCGGCCCCGCGCTTGAGTGCCAGCTGCTCGAGACGGCGCTGCTCAACATCGTCGGCTTCCAGACGCTTGTCGCCACCAAGACGGCGCGCGTGGTGTTGGCGGCGGACGGCCGTCCCGTGGCCGAGTTTGGCCTGCGCCGCGCCCAGGGTCCCGATGGCGGTCTGGCCGTCGCGCGCGCGAGCTACGTTGCCGGCTGCTCCTCTACGTCCAATGTGCTCGCCGGTCGCCGCTACGGTATTCCCGTCTTTGGCACGCATGCGCACAGCTGGGTGATGAGCTTCGATTCCGAGCTCGAGGCTTTCCGTGCCTTTGCCAAGTCGAGCCCCAAGAATTGCACGCTGCTCATTGACACCTACGACGTGCGAGAGGGCTGCGAGCATGCCATTACGGTTGCCAAGGAGATGGAGGCGGTGGGCGAGCGTCTGTCGGCCATTCGCATCGATTCCGGCGACCTCGCAAAGCTGTCCAAGTATGTCCGCGGCCGTTTTGATGCCGAGGGCTTGCCCTATGTGGGGATCTCGGTTTCCAACGATCTGGATGAATACACGATTCAGTCGCTGCTTGACCAGGGCGCGCCCATCGATAGCTTTGGCGTGGGCACTAAGCTCGCGACCTGCTACGACCAACCGGCGCTGGGCGGCGTGTACAAGCTTTCCGCCCGCCGTGCGAGCGAGACGGACCCGTGGACTCCGGTGGTCAAGCTCTCCGAGCAGCCCTACAAGCGCACGATTCCGGGTGTGCAGCGCGTGCGCCGCTATTACGACGGCTTTGGCGGCCCGGTCTGCGACATGATCTATGACGAGGACCATCTGGCGGGGGAGGGCGCCGCGCGCGGCAATACCCTCGTGGCCGTGAACGATGCCGCCCTGGTGACCGACGTGTCCGAGCTTGAGTATCGCGAGCTGCTGGCGCCGATCGTGCGCGACGGCAGCGCTGTTGCCCCGCGCGAGAGCATCGAGGCCGCACGCGAGCGTTGCGCTTGGGCGCTGGACCATCTGGATCCGGTCTACAAGCGCTTCCTGTACCCGCAGACCTATGTGGTGGGCATGGAGCAGGGCCTGGCGCAGGTGCGCGACGAGCTCGTGCGCAAGAACATGGCCGCGGCTTCTGCCTTTCCCTGGGCTCGCTAATTTTGTTGGGTGTAGGGTGGAATTACGTTCCCTCGGCCGTCAGCTCGCCCGAACCCTCAACAGTTGATTGGTTTGACGTATGACGACTTCTTATAAAACGATGGTGGTAAAGATCGGTTCGTCCACGGTGGTGGGCGCCGATGGCAAGGTCAACCGCGCCTTTATCGGCGGGCTTGCCGATCAGACTGCTGCCCTGCGCAAACTCGGCTGGCGTCTGGTCGTGGTGAGTTCGGGCGCCATTGCCTGTGGCTATCCCGTGCTGGGCTTTGACCGCAAACCGGTCGGTGACCTGCCGAGCCTGCAGGCCTGCGCCTCGGCCGGTCAGTGCATCATCTCGTCGGCCTACGACGAGGAGTTCCATGCGCGCGACCTGCTTACCTCGCTCGTGCTGCTCACACGTCACGACACGGCCCGTCGCACGTCCTATCTGCACGCGCGCGACGCCCTGCTGCGTCTGGTGGAACTGGGCGTGGTGCCGGTCGTCAACGAGAACGACACCGTTACCGTCGACGAGATTAAGTTTGGCGACAACGACACGCTGGCGGCGCTTGTGGGCTGCCTGGTTTCCGCCGACCTGTGCGTGACGCTCTCGGACATCGATGGCCTCTATACTGCCAATCCGCACGAGGACCCCACGGCCGAGTTCGTCCCGGTCGTGCATAAGATCGATGCCAAGATTATCGCCTCGGCGGGCGATTCTTCCACATCGGTTGGCACAGGCGGCATGATTACCAAGATCCGCGCGAGCCGCATCCTGATGACGGCGGGCATTCAGAGCGTGATTTGCTCGGGCGGGGAGCCCGATGCGCTCGTGCGCCTTGCCCGCGGCGAGAGCGTGGGTACGCTGTTCGATCCGCCGGCGGAGCGCCTGGACATTGCGCCTCGCAAGCTGTGGATTGCACTGGGCGACAAGGCGCATGGCTCGGTGACGATCGATGACGGCGCCGCGAAGGCGCTGGTCAGCCGCGGTTCCTCCCTGCTTGCAGTGGGTATTCGCGAGGTCGATGGCACATTTGCCGAGGGCGATGTGCTCGACGTGTGCGACCCGAGCGGTATGGTTGTCGCCCGCGGTATCGCCGAGGCCGATTCTGACGTGCTGGAGCTTGCAGCCGGCCGCCGCCAGGACCAGATTGCCGGCAACCGCTTGCTGGCAGACTTGGCCGAGAAGCCCGCGATCCACCGAGACAACTTGATCGTCTTTGCTTAGGCCTCGACGCCGTGCGCCTTCGATCTGCAATGCGCGGCGGGGCGAAATTACCAGGGTAACTTTGCCCCGCCGCGCTCATGTCCGATCTGGTTGCCACGAAAACGGCCCATCTACTACGTTTAATGGGATATCGGTGACCATACCAAGAAATGCAAAAAGAAAACCGCAGGTAGAACGCCTTCGGTTTTCTTTATTTATGGCATCTGGTTGGGCCATGCGGGTTAAACGTAGTAGATGGGTCGCTTTCGTGGCGAAGGGCGTCATCCGGCGCTCGGGAATTCGGCACTTGGGGGCGTTTCTTATGTGCCGGCTGATGGGGGACACTCCTTTGCTAGAAGATTCGGCGCAGGTCTCCGCGGCTGAGGGCCTCGTCGAAGAGGTGCTTGAACACCATGCTGCCGTGCAGGCCGTCGTGCTCGAATTCGTTCGTCACCCAGGCATGTGAGTTGCCTACGCGGCTGAGCGTGTCGAGCTGCAGGCCCGAATCCACGTACATGTCGTCGAAATACACCGCGGCTTGGAGCGGCACCTCGTTGCAGGCCAGGCGCTGCGGGTCGTAGATCTTGTCCCAGCTGGTGTCTTCCATCAGCAGGTCCATGGCGGGCTTAAAGGGCTTGAGCTCGGGCATCTGCTCAAACATCCACGGGAACATGGCCTCGCCGGTAAACATGAGTGGGCGCGCGAGGGTGTCGAACTCGGCACGATGGGCCTTCTCCTCGGCGGCTGCCCAGCCAATGGGCATCGTGTCGCCATCGGCGTAGATGAACTCCTGCAGCGTCCAGTACAGCGGATTCGTGCGCGTGTTGGTGCGCTCGAAGGCGCGCATCAAAAAGCTGTCGGATACCGAGGAGCCGCAGTTCAGCGTACCGTCGCCATTAACAAACGCGTGGTCGATAATCCAGTGCATGCGCTCAAAGCTCGGCTTCATGCCAAAGTCGCTGCCCATGAGCTGCAGGCGCTCGACCGTCATCGGCGAGCCGTCGGGCAGTGCGGGCTTTTGCTCCTCGAGGACATCTGCCAGGGCCGCCACGCGCTCGACGTCGGCGGGGTAGCGGTCGTAATACTGCTGAGTCTTGGCCGCCATACGCGGGAAGGTGTGCGCGTAGACCTCGCTGGCACTCGCCGGTACGTGCGGAATGCCACCGCAGGTAAAGCTCGCCGCCACGCCCTCGGGGAAGAGCGACAGATAGCTCAACGTCAAAAAGCCACCGTAACTCTGGCCGAGTGTGACCCAGGGCTTGCCGCCAAAGCCCACCAGGCGCAGGTACTCAAAGTCGCGCACGATGGAGCTGGCGAGGTGGCGCTTGAGAAAATCCGCCTGCGAGCGGGCCGCATCGGAGCCTGCCGCCTCGGCGCGCTCGCCCAGTGCGGCAATCGTGCGCCCGTCTACACAGCTGCTGCGCCCCGTCCCACGCTGGTCGGGCAGGACGACGCGGAAGTGCTTGACGGCCTCCTCAATCCAGCCGTCGCTTGTGGGCGACAGCGGACGCGGGCTCTCGCCGCCGGGGCCGCCCTGCAAAAAGAGGAGGAGTGGCAGGTCGTCGTTGATACGGTCGGGAGCGCAAACCACGCGGTAGAAAAGCTTGATGCTCTCGGGTGCGCCGGCAATGGGCGCCGGCATGGCGCCGCGGCGCATGGTGCTGCCGACGGCAAGGACCATCGGCTCCAGGCCGCGCCAATCCAAGGGGACGTCGATGCTGTGGTCCTCGACATAGAGGCCGGGGACGTGGTACGAAGTGATGAGGGCCATGTGATACTTCCGTTCGTTGCGGTGTTTCGGGTTGACCAATTCTACCGCCGCCAGCGAGGATGCGCATAAATCGGCTACCATGGTTGGCAAACATCTAAGAGAAAGGGCCGTCCATGTCGGTCGATATAGCCACCTACGTTCACGATCTTGCCGTTGCCGCCAAGGCAGCGTCGGCCTCGCTTGCCACGGCGAGCGATGAGCAACGCCAGGAGGCCGTGCGCGCCATGGCCGCGGCGCTGCGCGATGGCGTCGATTCCATCGTCGCCGCCAACGAGCTCGATATGTCTGCTGCGCGCGATGCGGGGACCTCGGCGGGGCTCCTCGACCGTCTGCTGCTGACGCCCGAGCGCGTCGAGGGCATGGCCGCCGGCTTGGAGAAGCTCGCTGAGCTGCCCGATCCTGTCGGCCGCGTGCTCGACCACCGCGTACTTGCAAGTGGTGTGGACCTCACCCGCGTGAGCGTGCCGCTGGGCCTGGTCGCCATGGTCTATGAGGCGCGCCCCAACGTGACGGCCGATGCCGCGGGCATCTGCATCCGCACCGGCAACGCCTGCATTCTGCGCGGCGGTTCGCTGGCCTATCACTCGTGCGCCATGATTGCCGAGCTGCTGGCCGATGCGCTTGAGGCCAAGGGTTTCCCGCGCGAGGCTATCTCGATGATCGAGTCCACCGACCGCGAGGCCACCGGCGAGCTCATGAAGCTTCGCGGCATCGTCGACGTGCTTATTCCGCGTGGCGGTGCGGGCCTGATCCAGCGCTGCGTGCGCGAGTCGCTTGTGCCGGTTATCGAGACGGGCACGGGAAACTGCCACATCTACGTGCATGAGTCGGCCGACTTTGATAAAGCGCTCAACATTATCGTTAATGCCAAGACCCAGCGCGTGGGTGTGTGCAACGCCGCCGAGTCGCTGCTTGTGGACCGCGCCGTGGCAGATTCGTTTTTGCCGGCGGTCGTGGCCGTGCTGCACGACCACGGTGTACTGATTCACGGCGACGAGGCCATGTGTGCCGCATGCGCCGCCGCCGGTCTTGCCGAGGGCGACGACTACGTGGCCGCGACCGAGGAGGACTGGGGCCGCGAGTACCTGGCGCTCGAGATGAGCGTGAAGGTCGTGGCGAACGAGGACGAGGCCATCGCGCACATCAACCGCTATGGCACTATGCATTCCGAGGCCATCATCGCCGAGGACGCGGACGCTTGCGAGCGCTTCCTGGATGAGATCGATGCCTCGGCCGTGTATGCCAACGCCAGCACGCGCTTTACCGACGGCGGCGAGTTTGGCCTGGGCGCCGAGATCGGCATCTCGACCCAAAAGCTCCACGCCCGCGGCCCCTTTGCCGCCGAGGCCCTCACCACCTACAAATACAAGCTCCGCGGCACCGGCCAGGTCCGTCCCTAAACCTCCCAAAAAGGGACAGGTTTATTTTGGCAGGTTTTATCTGCGGTTTTGCCGGGCGACGCGTTCGCCCGGCTTTTTTCTCCGTATGCCTTTTCTGCCTTTCGGCTTGAGCCGCGGCGATATACGATAGTGACACCGTGTCCTAGCACCGACTCACCTGGAGGTATTGCCATGTCTCAGACGCTTTCCGCTGGAATCACCCGTGACCGCGCGTTCGAACTGCTCAACGAGCACAACAAAGATCCGTTCCACATCACCCATGGCGAGACGGTCGAGGGCACCATGCGCTACTTTGCGCGCGAGTTCGACCCCGAGAACGAGGAGTTTTGGGGCATCGTCGGCCTGCTGCACGACTTGGATTGGGAGGAGCATGAGGACGACCCCGTGAACCACACCATCTATGCGGCCGAAATCCTCGAGAGCGAGGGCGCATCGCCCGAGCTCATCCGCGCCATCCAGACGCATACCTCGGACTTCAATACCTCGCTGCCCAAGCCCGAGCTGCAGATGGAAAAGATCCTGTTTGCCTGCGACGAGCTCACCGGCCTGATTGGGGCCGCCGTCATCATGCGTCCGAGCAAGAGTGTCATGGACTTTACGACCAAGTCGCTCAAGAAGAAGTTCAAGGACAAGCGCTTTGCCGCCGGCTGCTCGCGCGACGTGATTTCGCAGGGCGCCGAGATGCTGGGCTGGGAGCTCCCCGAGCTTTTCGATCGCACCATCGCGGCCATGCAGTCCTTCGCGCCCGACCGCGACACCTTCCAGGCCTAACCTGCAAAAAAGGGACAGGTTAATTTTGGTAGGTTTTATCTGGGAAGACGCTTCCGTTGGACGTTATTCAGCGGAAGCGTTTTCTGTTTAACATGGTGGTGCTTGCGAATGGCGGTGCCTCGCGGCAGGTGGCTGCGCTTCGCCGTATCCGTAACTCGGTAAACGCGACGCTAGGACGCGTTCTTGATAATCCATGTTCCGAGTCCTATCAGCAGCTGAACCTGCTTAACGGTTAGCCCTTGTTTTCGAAGCGCGAGAATCGCCTCATTGCGAAGTGGCTTGGAGACGGATTTGAGTTCCGTCGGAGCGCATCCTGCGACACTCTGCACGATTGCCGTGCTAAATTCGCATAGATCTTCCTCGCGAACCTTGGCTGTTGCGCTGGGGCGATAGGGAAGCGACGGCGCACTTTCCATGAGTTGAAGGTATGAGCGAGGTGTTGGGAACAAAACACCGACAACGCTGCCGGTGACATGCGGCCGTGACCTGGCACTCATTAGATGCCCGCGATGGCTGCTCCAGGGATATTCGTCGTATGCCGCCAGTCCTGCTTTTTGTGGATTCAGATGAATGTATCGAATTGCCTCAAGTAAATATGCTTCCGACTTAATGGGCGAATCCCAAAACCGCTCCTGAAACACGTGGCCGACATGCCCCGTCCGCGCATTGTACCTGCCCGCATACGATACGGCTACCGCGTGCATCGCGTCGCTCTTGCGGTCGTCCGGGTCGTCGATGAGCAGATGAATGTGGCTTCCCATAAGGCACCAAGCGATAAGCTCGATATTGTGTTTGGGGAGGATTGCATCGAGGATCTGGAGCATGGCGATTCGGTCCTCAGTATCGTCAAACAGCAATTGCCCTCCGTTTCCACGCAACGTGACGTGGAAATAACCGGTTGGTGACTTAGAACGAGGTTTTCTCGGCATGGCCCCTCCTTTAGCTTGGATGGGCTGAAGATACCTCATTCGGAGGCTTCGGTTGTCGAGATTCTGTTTACCGACTATAGCTGCTACCTGCCGAAATGTTATTGCGTTTTCAAATTGATGCTTTTTAATGGTAATTGAGCAAGACGGGTGCGCTTGTTGCGGATACGGGCGTTGGTTGCGTCGATCTGGACGGCCCTCGCGTGATGTCATCACAAATGGGCTTCACGTATTTTCGCGGCGATAGAAAAATGGCCGGGGCTTACAAACAAAACGGAGCACCCGACCATTTACCAATTGTTTGTTGACGTTTCCCCAGATAAAACCTGCCAAAATAAACCTGTCCCTTTCTGGCAGGTTAGTTGAGGGCGGCTTGGGCTAGGCGGGCTTCGGCGTCCTCCTCGGTAACGCCCAGGGCCACGGCAATCTCCTCGATGGAGCGCCGCTTGGCTTCCTTGAGTACGCGCATGTAGTAAGAGTTGGGTTTTTTATCTGCTTCCTCGGCCTGGCGAATACGGTGCATCATTGTTTTTGCTACGCGGACCGTCTCGGGCGCACCCAGTTTGAGCTGCTGCTTAAAGTGCGTCTCCTCGAGCGAGCTGTTGCGCTCGGTAAAGGTGTCGCACTCCAGCTCGTCGTAATGGCTCAGTAGGTGCTCGGCATCTTGCTGGGAGATGGCGGCATGCAGACGGTCGGCTTGCGCCACGGGGTACATGAGGATCGTCTGCGCATGTCCCTGCTTGGTCTCGAGCAACAGCATGGGCTGCGGTGTGTCGTCCCTAAAACCGACGACGGTGCAGACTCCCTGACCCGGATGAATGAAGTGTTGACCGATTGAGAACATGCTACCTCCAACTTATACGAATTTACGTATGTCTAGAATACCACGCTGACGTGCGCAAACCCTTACTTTATGCAGGAAAAGCACACAAATCCGATAGGTAAGAGTATTCGATATTCTGAGCTGCCCATGCAGATGTTTTTGCTTTTTCGGCGGGTGCACAATCAGCAGGCAGACCGCCAACTTTGAATGGCCTTGCGACAACTGTAGTCAATTTTGTGCATATGCAATATCGATTGACTTTACCCTGCGACAAGTAGTTACCGCTTGTGTTAGAGTGCTGCAAACTCTGGCTTTTGCCCTACGAGTGACCAAGAGCTCGGGGGCTTTAACACAAGGAGGATCTATGCCCGAGAAGATTGAAGAGCTGGTACGCGCTGCGCTTGCTGCGGCCCAGGAGGCCGGCGACCTTTCCGCATTTGAACTTGACGATTGCGCTATCGAGCGACCGGCTGACACTTCTCATGGCGAGTGGACCTCCACCATGGCCCTGAAGTCCGCCAAGCTGGCTCACTGCGCCCCGCGCAAGATCGCCGAGGCCGTCGTTGCCCATATGCCCGAGGATCCCGCGATCGAGAAGGTCGAGATCGCCGGCCCTGGCTTCATCAACTTCTACCTCTCCGTCGCCGTCAAGAACGCCATCTTCGGCGAGGCTCGCGAGAAGGGTATGGACTTCGCTAAGTCCAACGTCGGCGGCGGCCTGAAGACCCAGGTCGAGTTTGTCTCCGCCAACCCCGTCGGCCCCATGCATATTGGCCATGGCCGTTGGGCCGCTCTGGGCGACTCCCTCTGCCGTGTTATGGACCATGCCGGTTACGATATCCAGCGTGAGTTCTACATCAACGACCACGGCTCTCAGATGAATACCTTCGGCAACTCCATCAGCACGCGCTATATGCAGCTTGCCGACATCATCGCCAAGCAGGGCGTGGATATCGACGAGGCTCACAAGCTGCTGATTGCCGACCGCGATGCCTTTGTTGCCGACGAGAACGACGAGCATCCCGAGACCCATCCGTATCAGGACAACTTTGCCGAGACTCTGGGCAAGGATTCCTACGGCGGCGACTACATCATCGACGAGGCCGCCGAGTTCTGGCGCACCGACGGCGATAAGTGGGTCGACGCCGATCCGCAGGAGCGCATGGAGAGCTTCCGCGAGCGCGGCTATGTAAAGATGGTCGACAACATGCGCGACCTTTGCCATGCCGTCAACTGCGACTTCGATCGCTGGTTCTCCGAGCGCTCGCTGTACGTGAAGGACACCGAGGGCGAGACCGCCGGCACCTCCGCCGTCGACCGCGCTTTTGAGAAGCTCGACAAGATGGGCTACCTCTACACCAAGGACGGAGCCCTGTGGTTCCGCTCCACCGACCTGGGTGACGACAAGGACCGCGTCCTGATTAAGTCCGACGGCGAGTACACCTACTTCGCCTCCGACGTTGCCTATCACTGGGACAAGTTCCAGCGCGTCGACCACGTCATCGACATCTGGGGTGCCGACCACCATGGCTATATCGACCGCGTCCGCTGCGTCTGCGACGCTCTTGGCTATCCCGGCAAGTTCGAGGTTCTGCTGGGCCAGCTCGTCAACCTGCTGCGCAACGGCAAGCCCGTCCGTATGTCCAAGCGCAAGGGCACCATGGTGACCCTGCAGGAGCTTGTTGACGAGGTCGGCTCCGACGCCGCCCGTTACACGCTCATCTCCAAGAGCTCCAACCAGATGGTCGACTTCGATATCGAGGCCGTTAAGAAGCGTGATAACTCCAACCCGGTCTACTACGTGCAGTACGCTCACGCTCGTGTGTGCTCCATTCTGCGCCGTGCCGCTGACGTTACGCCCGAGCAGGCTGATGAGATGGGCATGAAGGCCGTCGCCGCCAAGGCCATCGGCGAGAACGTCGACTACTCGCTGCTGACCGACCCCACCGAGCTTGCCCTTTCGCGTAAGCTCAACGAGCTCACCGACCTCATCGCCAGCTGTGCTCGCGACCGCGCCCCGTTCCGTCTGACGCACTTTGCCGAGGAGCTCGCCGGCGACTTCCACAGCTTCTACGCTGCCTGCCAGGTGCTTCCGAGCGAGGGCCGTCCCGTCGATCCTGAGCTTTCGCGCGCCCGTCTGGCCGCTTGCGATGCCGTCCGCGTGACGCTCGCCCTGGTGCTCACTCTGGTTGGCGTTTCTGCACCCGAGCAGATGTAATCTACGGGTCGTTTGACCGTGTAGGTTTGGCTTTGCTGAGCCCTATAAGCCCGATCTCCATGCGGAGGTCGGGCTTTTTGCGTTTGGCGGGGCTTTTTGGCGTGTTGGAAAATGCTACAAGAACGCAACTATACCGGTTTACGGGGCTGAATCGCTGCCTGGCGACCATAGCAACAGCAGCGAAAATAAAATCGCAGGTAGACGGCTTGCCGAATAATAAAAATGCAGGGTATGGTTGGCTTACGCCGTTCTTGCACCGTAATCCGCGATCGTTTTGAAAACGACCCCTTGGGGACGGAGGAAAACGGATCATTTTTGTCCGGTGGGAGAACGGTGCGAAACCGTCCGCTACGAATCGGGCTTATCTACTACGTTTAGTCGCATGCCCCGAACCATGCCGAAAAGTACGATATTAAAACCGCAGGTAGCGGGCTTGCGATTTTAGGAAGATCGAGGGGATGGTCAGGGGTCGCGGGTCAAATGTAGTAGATAGGCGCGTTTCGTGGCGCGGCTATTCCGGACGCCACGGCTTCACTCCTCTGGTGCGACAGAGGAAGCGCTTTTGAGGGAGAGTGTCCCTTTTGACCAGTTGTATAAGAACGTCTAATGACTAAGTTGCAGGTGGTGGCGGTTGTGTTACACTAACCCTGCGTATTTGATGCAATCATCTCGATACAGATCAATGATGCCCGTTGTGTTTTGAACGGAGCTAGACTGTTTAGCCGCCCTGAAGGTTTATGCAGGGAGCATGTGATCACAGGGCTTTAAAAGAAAGTTGAGCAAACACTGTGTCTGATCAACAGCAAGAAAATGAAATAAGCACGGTCCAAGCCACTCCCACTGCACCGGTTGCGTTGGACCAGATCGCGAAACCCGTACCATCGCAGGCGTCGGTCCCCGAGACACGCCAGAACGCTGCCTCGGCTTCGAGTGAGAACCCTGTTCCCGTCGCACCTGTTACCGGGGAGGAGGCTGCGCCCGTGAAGCCCAAGCGCACGCGTCGTGTGGCCAAGCCCGCTGCGGATGGCGATGATGCTGCAAAGCCCAAACGCCGCACCACGCGCATGACGCGTGCCAAGCGTCCGGTTTCCGCCGAGGTTTCGGCGCCGCTTTCAGATGAGGTTGCGCAGGCCCGCGCGCTTGCGCAGATCAGCGAAGCCCAGGTTGTTCGTGCTCGCCGTCGTGCCGCCGAGCGCGATGCCACGGCTCTGACCGAACTCGCGGCTCCGTCCGCCCCCGAGGCGCCTTCGGCTCCGGCTCCCGAGCAGGTAGCAGAAAAGCCGGCTCCGCGCACGCGCCGTCGCACGGCGGCCAAGGTCCAGCAGGCTGCCGAGCAGGCTTTGTCCGATGCCGCCGAGACCCCGGTTCGCTCTGCGGCGGGGGAGGACGCTTCCTCTGCTGAGTCTGTCGTGCCTGCCGAGGCCGGCGGTGCATTTGTCGTCGATCCTGCTTTGCGCCCGCATCGCCGCGGCCGCAAGCCCAAGGCATTTGTCGAGGCGGAGAAGGCGGCCGCTGCCGCGGCTTCTGTCCAAGATGTCCCGGCGTTCGTCGAGCCTACAGCGGCTGTCGTGGTTTCGGCCGAGGGTGCTGATGTTCCTGAGGTTGCTGTTTCTGCCGCTGCCGAGCCTGCCAACGTTCGTCCCGGGCGCAGCCGTCACACCGCAGCCAAACGCCCAGCTAAGGCAGAGGCGAAGTCCGGCGCCGAATCTGCGGTAGCTGAGTCTACCGAGGCGAGTGTCGACACGACTCCCGAGACGGAGGGCACCGATCGGTCGGCAGGCGAGAAGCCCAAGCGCACGCGCAAGAAATCTTCCAAGACCAAGTCTGCCGAACAGCAGGGGGATGCTGAGCAACAGCCCGAGTCCGATGCTAAGTCGGACGGCGAGGCCCCGGCGACCGCCGATGCGCCCACGACGCCTGCCGTCGAGAGCGCTGAGGCCGAAGAGGGTTCCCACCCCAACCGTCGTCAGCACAAGCGTAACGATGAGCGCAGCGAGCGCAAGGACGATCGTAGCAACGACCGCCGCAGCCGCCAGCGCGATCGCAAACAGCGCAACAAGGAGCGCAACGCAGCTCCGACCGAGCCAACGCTTTCGCGCGAGGAGCTCGCGGCCATGAAGGTCGCCGAGCTGCGCGAGAAGGCCAAGGAGTTCGAGATCGAGACGACCGGCAAGAAGAAGGCCGAGCTCGTCGAAGAGATCTACACCACAGCCGCGAAGGCCGAGGGCTTCCGCGATATTAAGGGCATCCTGCAGATTCGCCCGGACAGCTCCGGCATCATCCATGCCCACGGCTACATGAAGTCCAATGACGACGCCTTCGTGCCCGCCTACCTCATCCGCTCCGCGCGTCTGCGCACGGGCGACGTGATCGAAGGCTCGCTTCGTCCCTCGCGCGGCGGCGACAAGCGTGCCGGTCTCGCCAAAATTACGACCGTCAACGGTCTTGATCCTGAGCAGGCCCGTAACCGCCCCAAGTTCGGCGATCTCACGCCGGTCTACCCCAATGAGCCGCTGCGCATGGAGCATGGCAAGGATTCCATTACCGGTCGCGCCATCGATATCGTGTCGCCGATCGGCAAGGGCCAGCGTGGCCTGATCGTGTCACCGCCCAAGGCCGGTAAGACCACGATTCTCAAGAAGATCTGCCAGTCTATCTCGATCAACAATCCCGAGGTGCACCTCATCTGCCTGCTCGTCGACGAGCGCCCCGAAGAGGTCACCGATATGCAGCGCTCCATTGAGGGCGAGGTCGTGGCCTCCACCTTCGATATGCCCGCCGACAACCATACCCGCGTCGCCGAGCTCGTCATCGAGCGCGCCAAGCGCATCGTGGAGTTGGGCGGCGACGTCGTGGTGGTTCTCGACTCCATCACGCGTCTTGCCCGTGCGTACAACCTGGCGGCGCCCGCCTCGGGCCGCATCCTTTCGGGCGGCGTCGATTCGGCGGCCCTGTATCCGCCAAAACGCTTCCTGGGTGCTGCCCGCAATATCGAAAACGGCGGTTCACTCACCATCCTTGCTTCCGCCCTTATCGATACCGGCTCCAAGATGGACGAGGTCATCTTTGAGGAGTTCAAGGGCACCGGCAACATGGAGCTCAAGCTCGATCGCGATCTGGCCGACCGCCGCATCTTCCCGGCCATCGACCCCGTTGCCTCGGGCACGCGCAACGAGGACCTGTTGGTCGACGAGCAAATGCGCCCGTTTGTCTTTGGCCTGCGCCGCATCCTCGCCGGCATGAACAACACCGAGCGCGCGGCAGCGTCGTTTATCAAGGGCCTTAAGGGCACTAATACCAACCAGGAGTTCCTGGTGCGTTCGGCAAAAAAGCACAGCGATTACGAGCAGACGTTCTAGTTTGTCCGCTGCATGCGACAGCAACCATAGACATGCCAGAAGGGCCGGGGTTTAGATCCTGGCCCTTTTCGTATAGCCGCTCGCCAACGATTATTGACCTCACGACCGGCAAGCAGCGATTTTCCCGTTTCAATTCCGCTTCGTCGCTTGCAATCCCCAAGGGGGTTTCGCATAATATAAGTTAAGCTTCGCGACGGAAAACGCAGATGAAACGAATCATATACCGTTGCTTTGGGGCATAGCCCCGCTTCATCTTCTCTCGCGCAGCCAACTGAATGACGCGATTTGGGTGCTGGAAGATGGGGAGAGCTCATGGCTTCTTCTGATGCAACACAACGAGCAGTCCTTGCCGGACTTTCCTGCGGGATCGGCCTTGCCGCACCCGTGGTCGTGTATGCCGCTACACTGCCGTTTTCGTCAATCAACGAGACGGTTGTCGCGGGTGCTGTTCCCTTTGCCGTGGGCGCAGTGGCCGGCGTGGGTATCTATGCCGCCTCGCTGGGTATCTCTGAGTATCGTGCGGAGCACGATGGCCGCCTGTTTGAGCCCGATGCCGTGGGCGGCGCCGCTCAGTTTAGTCGGACCTACAACGAGTTCAAGACCGCCTCTATTCCCGCTCAGCACGAGGAGGCCGCTCCCCGGGCTGCTGCTCCTGTTACTTTGGACGAGCAGGGTCAATCCTCTTCGCTTCTCTCCGGTCTGACCGGCGCGTTTCAGCGCCGTCATGCCGATGATGGCGTTCCGACCATCGCCCGTGCCGCCAACGCCATGGACGAGGCCGATGCCTGGGCTATGATCGATAGCATGCTCGACGACGATTCGCCGGTTAGCTGCGATCCCGCTCGCTCGCGCGATGTCTATCAGGTCGCAATCGACGAGCTCACAAACGGTGGAAAGACTGGCTCCTATAACCGCGACGACATCGCTGCTGCCGCACGTGCCGTCTCGGGCTCTCATGCCGCCCCTGCGGGCAGCACTGCAGCTTTCGTGGCGCTTGTGGCCAATGCTGCCAACAATGCCGCCTATAATGGTGCTTCTTCGGCTGCGTACGCCTCTGCCGCGGCGGCCGCTTCGACCGGCCAGCAGGGCGCAGCTCAGCCGGCTCCTGTCGCCGACCCCTTTGCCGATGAGCCCCCGGTTGTCGACGAGGAGACCATCGCCGCTCGTCGTGCTGCCGAAAGCTCGCTTTGGGGCGCTTCGGCCCAAATGCAGGCCGCGGAGGCGGTGCCGTACAACGCCAAGCTCGCCAGCATGCCCATCATTTCCGATGCCAAGGGTGTGGATCTCGCCGATTTGGACGAGCCCGCTGCCATCACTGCCTCTATCGATGCCCAGAATCGCGTGGATACCGACAGTCTCCCCGATGCCTCCCTCGAGCAAGATATCCCCATGGCCGATTATTCGGGCCACGAGGACATGTGGGCCGCCGCTATGGCGATCATGGCCGAGGTCGCCGAGCCCACTCCCGCGCCGATGCCCACGCCTGCGGCCTCACCTGTGTCTGTTGCTCCCGTCTATGTTGGCCGCCACAGCTCCGTGTTTCCCGAGGATACCGCGCGTATCTCGCGCGAGGGTATCGAGCGCGCCGAGGCTATCGCCGCCGGCGTTATGGAAAACCGTCGCCACGAGCGCGTCAATCAGATCCTTGAGGAAGAGATCGAGCGCCTGCAGTCCTCTACCGCCAAGCGTACGGGCCGTGCCTATTTGAGTGTCATCGAGGGCGGTACCGCCAGTTTTACGCCGCTTCGTGCCGAGGCCTAGTTCTGCATGATTAAGATCGATCGAAAGTGGGCGGTTGCGGCCTGCGCTATGGTGTTGCTGATCTGGGGCAATTCACTGGTTCCCGGCACGGGGTCCGGCTCACTGAGCTTGGCGATCATGGAGGACGTCCGCGGGTTTTTGCATAGCTTGAGCCTGCCGTATGAATGGGTGAGCAACTTTGTCGTCCGCAAGTGCGCACACTTTACCGAGTATATGGTGCTCGGTGTTTTGGTGACACATGCCTTTGATATCGAGGGTCGACGCACTTTTGACAGACTGCTTCCCACGGTGGTTTTTCTGCTGCTGGTCCCCTCAATCGACGAGACGATTCAGTTATTTGTGCCGGGGCGTGCCGGTATGATCACCGACGTGATGATTGACTGCTGCGGAGCGGCTACCGGCGTTGTGCTCCGATATCTCCTCCGATCGCTTGTATGCACCAGAAAGGCCGCCTAGGACGTTTTGCTTGGTCCTAGGCGGCCTTGTGCGTTTGGGTGCCCTGCAGGACACGATAGCGTTGTCTGCGCGTTATACGAGCCCGGCGATACCGTGTGTCGTTGGTGCACCCTTTACTGGAGCGCCTGTGCGCCAAGGGCCAGACAGCCCATGATGCCCTGCTTACCCTCGAGGCTGTTGTTGACAATGTAGGTATCGATGTCGTTGACCTCGGGCGTGACGATATAGCCGTTGAGCATCTCGGCGCACTTTTTGCGGGCGAGCGGCACGATGGGGGTGTGGTCGGCCACGCCGCCGCCGATGATGATCTTTTGCGGCGCATAGCACAGCGTGTAGGTCATGAGCGCCTGTGCCAGGTAGCCTGCGAGCAGGTCCATGGCCTCCGGGTCATCGGCCATGTCTCCGGCGCTTTTGCCATCCCAGCGCTTTTTAATGCCGGGGCCTGCGATGAGGCCCTCGAGGCAGTTGTCGTGGAAGGGACAGCCGCTGTGCTCGCCGATGGTGTCGCGCGGATCGCGCGTGACCAGGATGTGGCCGGCCTCGGGATGCATCATGCCGTGCACGAGCTGGCCGCCCGAGAGCACGCCGGCGCCCACACCGGTGCCGATGGTCAGATACACCACGTCGGTGAGGCCCTGGGCGCAACCAAAGCTGACCTCGCCCAGGCAGGCGACGTTGACGTCGGTGTCGTACCCACAGGGAATATTGAGCTCGTTTTGGATGGTGCCCAGCAGGTCAAAGTAGCGCCATGCCGTCTTGGGCGTCTCTAAGATCTTGCCGTATTGGGGCGAGGCAGGGTTGACTGCGGTGGGGCCAAAGGCGCCGATGCCCAGCGCGGCGATGCCCTTGTTTGCAAACCATGCGTTGACGGCCTCAACGGTCTCCTGCGGGGTCGTGGTTGCGATCTGCTCACGCTCCAGAACCGTACCGTCTGCATAGCCCGTGGCACAGACCATCTTGGTGCCGCCGGCCTCGAGCGCTCCGATAAGCTGCTGCTCTGCCATAGTATTCCTCCCCCTGGGACGAGTTGTTCCGTGACTAAAGTATAGCGCTTTAAACAAATTAAGAAAGCGCTATAAAAAGAAGCCCCACAACGCGCGTGCGGTGCGGGGCTTCTTTGGTTGCTTTAGTTGCCGGGCCGTCGTTACCCGCGCGGCTTGATTTTATCGCGTAGCGACTTGAGGTTCTCCAGTGCCGCGTTAAGCGTCTCGTCTCGCTTGGCAAAGTGGAAGCGAATCAGATGGTTGATGGGCTCACGGAAGAAGCTCGAGCCGGGCACGGCGCCCACGCCCACCTTAGACGCGAGGTCCTCGCAGAAGTCGAGGTCGCTGTCATAGCCAAACTCAGAGATGTCCATCATGACGTAGTAGGCGCCCTGCGGCACGTTATGCTCAAGACCAATGCTATCGAGCCCCTGACAGAACAGATCGCGCTTGGCTGTGTAGAGATCGAGGACCTCCTGGTAATAGCTGTCGTCGAAGTTGAGGGCGGTGACGACGGCTTCCTGCAGGGGAGCGGCGGCACCCACAGTGAGGAAGTCGTGGACCTTCTTGATGCGCTCGGTAATCTGGGCCGGGGCGATGGTGTAGCCCAGACGCCAGCCGGTGATGGAGTACGTCTTGGACAGCGAACTGCAGCTGATGGTGCGCTCGAACATGCCGGGCAGCGTGGCTATATAGACGTGCTCGTGGGGCGCGTAGACGATGTGCTCGTATACCTCGTCGGTGATGCAGTAGGCGTCGTACTTTTTGCAGAGATCGGCGATAAAGGTGAGCTCATCGCGTGTAAAGACCTTGCCGCAGGGATTGGAAGGGTTGCACAGGACGATGGCCTTGGGGCTGTTGTCGCGGAAGGCCGCCTCGAGTGTCTCGCGGTCAAAGTCGAATGTGGGCGGTTTGAGCGGCACATAGATGGGCTCGGCACCCGAAAGGATCGTGTCGGCACCGTAGTTCTCGTAGAACGGCGAGAAGATGACGACCTTGTCGCCGGGGTTGGTGACCGTCATCATGGCAGCCATCATGGCCTCGGTGGAGCCGCAAGTGACCACGATGTTCTGGTTGGGGTCGATCGGCATGCCCATAAAGTGCTCCTGTTTGGCGGCAAGCGCCTCGCGCATGGCCTGGGAGCCCCAGGTGATGGAGTACTGGTGGTAGAGCGGTTTGGGATCGGTGGCGATGGTGCCCAGGCTCTTGAGCAGCTGCGCTGGGGGATCAAAGTCGGGAAAGCCCTGCGAGAGGTTGACGGCGCCGTACATATCGGAGATGCGCGTCATGCGGCGGATGACCGAATCGGTAAACGTTGCCGTGCGATTGGAGAGTTCTTTCATGCTTGTCCTTTCGAGCATCGGGGTGGGGCAAGTTTACTCCTATGGAACCGGTGGGATTTGCTCGAAATGGATCCGAAAAACTCTTTTCAAAATTCTTGAAAATTGGGGCTTGCGTCGCGTGGCGTTCCTTGCAATAATAGTCGAGCGCGAAGCGCACAGGACACGGTGGGTGTAGCTCAGTTGGCTAGAGCGACGGGTTGTGGTCCCGTAGGTCGAGGGTTCGAGTCCCTTTACCCACCCCAGTTCTTGCTTCGTGTTGATATCGGGTCGTTAGCTCAGTTGGTAGAGCAGGGGACTCTTAATCCCAAGGTCCAGGGTTCGACCCCCTGACGGCCCACCACACGATATCTCCTCTAAAGTCTGCCACAACGGACTTTAGCTTTGGGTCGTTAGCTCAGTTGGTAGAGCAGGGGACTCTTAATCCCAAGGTCCAGGGTTCGACCCCCTGACGGCCCACCAGAGAACGCACAGGTCAGCGCTTCGGCGCTGACCTTTTTTGTTTACGGATAAGCCGAATCATAACCGTCCGTTACCGTTCGCGTTTTACGCCCCCTGCCGTTTATGCGCGGCAGGGGGCGTTTTATGCATTTTGCAGGTACTGGACCTAGAAAATGCAATTTAGAGCGTCTCGGCGCTGCGACCGGTGCCATTAAAACCGCCGTCCGCGCCGCCGCCCTCGACGATCTGCAGGGCGCGCCCGACCTGTCTGGCGGCCTTCTCGCGCTCCGCGAGACCCGGTTTTATATAGTGGCGGTAATCTGTCCCCAGGTCCGTATGGCCGTGCAGGTCCATGATGCTCAGCGGGTCGACCTCGGTCGCCGCCATGATGGTCTCGGACGTGTGGCGCAGGGCCTTGGGAGGGATATACCGCAGGTCATGGCGTGCGCACATGCGCCGCCAGGCGCGCACGAGGTTGTCGCCGCGCATGTTGACGATGCGCTGCCCGCTCCACTCGCGCACCTGCTCCGTAACCGAAGTGCCGCCCTCGACGGTTATGCTCGGGCGCAGCTCGTCCATGATCTGGTGCAGGCGCTCGCGGCCCGCCAATAAAACCGGGACGGTGCGCACGGAATGGGCGTTCTTGGTCTCCTTCACGCCGTCCTCGTCCGTGTACGCGCGGCAGACCTCGATGTACTCCGATACCGTCGGCTGGCCCGTGGCGAAGTCGTAGGTCGTGGTGACCTTGAGGTCGCACGGGCGCACGGCCAACGCCTCCTCCTTGCGCAGGCCGCTCAGGCCCAAGATGAGGTAGGCGTTCATGACCAGATCCGCGCGGTCGTCGCTGGCGGCGAGCCTGCGCAGCGCCTCGGCGGCCTCGGGGATGCTCCACGGCTCCACGGGCGCCTGCTTTGCCTTGGGCGCGATCACGCGACGGCGGAAGGGCTCCACCGTCACCCAGCCGTCGTCGAAGGCGCGGCGCATGACGGCGCGCAGCGTGGTCTTGGTCTTGGCCGGCGCGCCCGAGCGCTCGATGCAGCCGCGCATCATGTCGTGGGTTATCTCGGAGATGTCGATGCTCCCCAGGACGGGGGAGATGTAGTTGCACATCTGCCCGTCGTACTCGCGCAGGCTCGCCTTTGAGCGCGGCTTGCCGCGGTTGCTGGGGGAGTCGCGGAACACGCCCCAGTAGTACATGTCGAGCGTCACGCCCGCGTGCGCCGCCTGGGACACGCCCAGCTCCTGTGCAAGTTGCGCGATGGCGATATCGGCCTCGGTCTCGGTGCCGTATACGGTGCGCGACACGCGGCGCACATGGCCGTCCGCGCGGAAGCCCGCCTGCACGCGGATCACCCACTTGCCGGGCGCGACCTCGCGCTTGGAGCCGAGTTTTGACCTTGAGTTCTCGTTGGTTGCCATATAATGGTCCTGCCTTTCCCTTTTGCCGGAGGGCATATGCCCCGTGCGGATCCGCCAAGATTGCCGCACGGGGCTTTTTGTTTGCGTTGAGGCCGGCTACGCGACCGCGCGGCGCTTGGGCCTGCCCGAGCGGGGCGTGTCGGTCAGGCGCGCCGCTATGCTCTCCACGGTCACGTAGGTGCGGCGGCCCTTGCGGTAGCCCGTAAGAATCCCCGAGTCGAGCATGTGGGTGATCCTGCCGGGGGAGACGGAGAGCCTGCGCGCGGCTTCGGCCGCCGAGACCGTCTCGCCCTCCACGATGTATCCCTCGTCCGTGGAGAAGGCGACCATCATGGAGAGCCCGCCGTCTGCGGGCTCGATGAACTCGGGCTCAGGCACGGCAAGACCGTCCTTCACGAGCGCGGCCACGTAGGTGCTCGCCGCGTCCACGGACTGCTCGGCGGCCTCGGCAATCGTGTCGCCGCAGGTGAAGCATCCCGGCAGTGAGGGAAACTCCACGTCGTAGCCGCCGTCCTCGTCGGGTGTGAGCACCGCCTGGTAAACGTATGTCTTCATATCTTTCGACCCCCAAGGGGGCGGGGCTAGAGCCACCCCGCCGTCTTAGCTATTTTTCGGTACGTCCCTATCGGTATCTCCTTCTTGGAGGTGGGCACGCTGATCTGGACCCCGTCCTTTCGCGCGACCACATGGCTACCCTTGCCGGTGTAGAGCGTCCAACCCTCCTTCTTGAACCGCTTGAGCACCTGCGCGGGCTCCTGCTCCTTGGGCATCTCTCCTCCTTTCGACAATTTAATTATAAACAGTTGATAGTTAGCAATCAAGTAAACTAGCAAGTATTTATAGTTATATACTGCCCCCGCGGCCCGGTTAAGATTGCTGTGTGGGACTTTAGTTAAATTAGTGGTTGGTTCTTCGGCGCCGTCTTCTTGTCATGGACCTTTACGATTTCGTAGCGCTCGTTCATGTACGTGTTGAGGTCCCTGTTGTAGCGCTTCGTGATCTTCATGTCGGCGATGAGCACGTCACCGATTCCGAAACTGTAGTCGGAGAAATGGTCGAAGAAGTCGTTGTCGGATATGTTCGCCGAGATGGGGACTCCGTTCCAGCCGAAGCGCCACATGCTCTTCGTCGATTTCCTCAGCACGACCTTGAGCAGGGATAGGGGCTGCTCGGTCGAGATGACCGTCTTGGTGTCGGCACCCTCATAGAGCGGGGCGGCGGCCATGTACTGGAAGTCATCGCGATCAGCCTTGAAGTGCGCGCCTTCGGGTTTCGGGTCGATGATCTCGAGCGACTCGATCTCTGGGCGGCTCTCCAGTTCCTTGAAAGAGTTGACGATGGACTTCGTGGCGTCGGGGTTCCCCGTGTAGATGTTGTACGTGTTCTGGTTGACCGTCATCTTCTCGGCGTTCGATGCCACGACGGTCACGCGGTTCTTGCCGGACTCGATCGTCGCGGTCTCCTCCTTGCCGTTCTTGCCGAGGAAGGAGAGCAGCTTATACAGCTCCGTTGCAGTCGCTACCACCTGCGGGAGGATGGGTGCGGCGGCGGAGGCGAAGTCGATCATTCCCTTGATGGAGTCGGTGACGAGTTTGAGGTCTACCTCCAGGCATCCGGGTCTCGTCTCGCCGATTCGGATGTCGAGCGCCTGGGACGCGTCGATATCCCCGCACGCCGCCTGCATGGCGCTCGCGTAGCCGAGGACGGTCCTCGTGAACGTATTGATGTCGACGCTGTCTATGTTTCCGCCGAATTTGACGATAACGTTTGTCTCGTCCATCTTTAGTCTCCACATCCGAATCACCTCGGTGGATGATTCTATCCTCTCGTCGGGATGCTCATAAACGAAGAAAGGCGGCCGTCCTCGGGGACAGCCGCCTTTCCTTTGGACGCGGGCCCCGTGGGGTCCCCGCGTCAATACCGCTGTCCAAATTACCGTTTGCCGTCGGCGCGGTCAAGCAGCCGGCCATTTCCGTGACGTTACGAAAATGGGGGAACAGCTGGCGCCTAGGCCCCGAACAGTTTCGCGAGCGCGCCGATGGCGCCAGCTACCGCGGGGACGAGCCCTGCGGCCTTGGACGCTATATCCAGCGCCTCGGCTGCACGCTTGGCGAAACCCTTTTCATCCGCCGCATCCGCCTCGTTGCGCATCCTGCTGATGGCAAGCTCGAGCAGGTCCTTCTCGGTATCGGTGAGGCCGTCTGCCGAGCGCACGGCATCGACCGTCTGCCTGATCTCGGCGCTTATGTTCGCCTCGGCTCGCGCCGTGGCGGTCGCATTGGTGGCGATCGTGGCGGCGGGCGCCGGCTCGGGCCCGCAGATGTTGGTCATGTTGGCTACGAGCCATCCGCGCGCCCTGCGTACACCGTCGAGCGTCCGGCTCTGCAGGATGCCCTGTCCGCCGAAGCGGAGATAGAAGCTGAACCCCTCCATCTCGGTCATGAAGTTGTCGATGTGCTGCTGCGTGTCCTCGCCGTAGACCCCGGCAAGGATTGAGTCGCATTCGCCGATCAGCGCGTTCATATGCCTCCTCGAATCTCCCGGCATCAGTTCACCCTCCAATCATATATTCCGCTCCGTGTCTACGCGGACCTTACTTGATCCTCTTCCAGCCCTTCGCCTTCAGGCGCTGCAGCCTGCGCTTGGGACAGCTCGGCCTGGTCGCGTGCCGTCTCCAGGATCTTCGAGCGCCTCTTCTCGGTGCTCTGCCGGTAGCAGGCGATCAGCTCGCCCTCCGCGCCAGCCGGCGCCGTCGGCTTGTCCTCGGGATGCTCCTCGTACCAGCCGAGGAGGTCGTTGGGGTCGGTGTTAAGAGCTTTGGCGCACTTCCAGAGCTGCTCGACGTTGGGGAGGCTCTCGCTTCTCTCCCAAGAGCCGACCGTTCTCAGGCTTGTTCCTGTTGCGTCGGCAAGCTCCGTTTGGGACATGTGAAGGTTCTTTCTCACTTCCCTAATTCTTAGATTCATATACGCCTCCTAAATAGGACGGTTGTTGCCGAGAATCCTATAGCTTTTCTTAAGAATGAGCAAGATTCTGCAAAGTTTTCTCTTGCCAATAGGCAGACATCCGCCTATAGTTTCAAGCAACAGGAAGAAACCCGCACATTTTGAAGGAGGACGAAATGGAGTTTTCGAAGGACGAGTTTGGTGCGAACCTGCGCGCCGCCCGCGCTCGAGCCGATATGTCTCAGGAGCAGTTGGCTAACAAGGCGGGGCTCTCGGCATCTTCAATCATCGGATACGAGAACGGCTCGATGGTCCCGGGCGTCGACAAGGCGTATGCCATCGCCCAGGCGCTGGGCTGCACGCCCAACGACCTGATGGGCTGGAACACGGACGAGGCCGCCTAGGCCGGAAGGGGGAAGAGGTGGAAGGCAAGAAGGTGGGCGAGCTCACGCTCGGCGTGAAGCTGAAGGGCGTGGACGAGCTGCAGGAGAGGCTCGACAAGGCCGCCGGCCACATCGACGCCGCCCGCGAGATCCTGGATTCGCTCGCGGACGGCGTGGAGATCGGGGCCGACCTTATCGCGTCCGATACGACGTCCCGCAGCGGGGACAGCTCGTCTGGGGACCGCGAATGAGGCGGGCGCTGCTGGCCTCGGCCGTCGTGATGGACGCCGCCGGCTGGATGTGCGCCGCGCAGGGGGCCTACGGCCTGGCGCGGGTGTGCTTCTCGGCCGCGCTGCCGTTCATCGCGGCGTGGGTGCTCGCCTCGCTCCGTGGCTGAGGCCGGGCCCGCCCCCGTCGCGCCACGGGTTCCGCACCGCCCCATTCCGCGGGGCCCGCGGCGCGACGGGGCCGGACCCCCTACTTCCGGCCCGCAAGGTGTCCGCCGCCGACTTGGCGGGGCGGCGGCACCGCTCCCTTTGGCGGGGGAGCGCCCTCCGGCTGCATCTATCGGTGCGGCCCTCCGGCAAGGGATTGGCCCATACGAATGAAAGGAGAAGGCCATGTGGATGTCGATAGCAAAGGGCGCGCGTTACGCCTGCTGCGACAACGTCACGTTCCGCGCGATGGTCATGCAGGGGATCATCCCGCGCTACCCGTCGCTCAACCCGAACAGCTCGCGCGAGGTGGTGAGCAGCGAGGACATCGACGCCGCCATCAGGGCGCGCGGCGCGGTGCCGGCGCTGCCCTCGCCCGACTGCGTTCCGCCGCGCCGTCCGAGGCGGGTGGCGTGATGGTCGACCTTATCTGGGATGCCGGCTGCAGGCTCGGCGCGTGGTGGGACTCGCTGCCCGAGAGCGTGCGCAGCGTGGCGTGCGCCGTCGTGATGCTCGCGCTCATCGCCGTCGCCGGCGCCATCGAGGGGACCGCTCCGAGCGGGATGTACTACTAGTCACCATTTACCTTGACAGCTGCATAGCGATCGGGGCGGCGGCCCGGGGAAGGGAGCCGCCCTATGGGAAGAAGGCCGCCCACCTGGGCGATCATACTTTTCATCATCTCCTACAGCGTGTTCTTCGCCATCGGCTTTGCTATAGCCCAAGCCACGAGCGGATGATGGCGATCAGGCCGTGGCCGTAGGTCCCGCCGAAAAAGCCCGCGACGGCTCCCGAGACCACGCTGAAGAGCGCCACGAGGTAGTCGTGCCTGCGCCCGCCACGGACGTTCTCGCGCTCGATGCGCGCCGCCTCGTCGCGGTCGCGGAACCAGCAGCGCCCCTCCGATGTCAGCTCGCCGAATTCCGCCCGCGCGCCGGGCACCGGCTGCGGCGCGATCAGGCCCTTTTCCGCAAGCGCCTCGTAGACGGCGCGCTCCCTGCCGTATTCCGGCGAGTATCTGAGCCTCTCGTTACCGTGCCCGTCGGTGGCTGCCACCTCGGACAGCTCGCCGTAGAGCCTGCGGGCTATGTGCTCGTCCACAGACCCGCCGTTCTCCTCAATCTCGAGGAGCCTCCTGAGATAGGACTGCTCCTCGCTCGTCAATTCGACCATCCGGACCTCCGCCCCGATCGCTATGGCAGTTCATGCGAGGCCACGGGCCTCGAGACAGGAGGATACATGCAATTCGAGAAGAAGTCTGTGCGCCTGGGCGACATCCGCCCGAGCGGGCAGAACCCGCGCGAGGACTTCGGCGACATCGGCGCCCTGGCCCGCAGCATCGAGGCGACCGGCGGCGAGCCGCTGAACCCGCCCGTGGTGGTGGCGGACGGCAACGTCTACCGCATCGTGGACGGCGAGCGCCGCTACCGCGCGCTGTCGTCGCTCTACGGGGAGGACCGCGAGGTGTCCGCGCTGGTGGCCGACACCATGGACGAGGCCAACGAATTGGTCGCCATGCTCGCCACCGACGACAAGCGCCGGCTGACCGAGGCGGAGCGCGCCCGCGGCGTGCAGCAGATGCTCGTGCTGGGCGTCGACGAGCAGCGCATCGAGCGCGCGAGCCGCGCCACCGCCGGGCAGATCCGCGCGGCGCGCAGGCTGCGCGGTCGCATCGGCGCCGGCGTGCAGGTGACGCTGGAGCAGCTCGAGGCCGCGAGCGCCTTCGACGACGAGAGGGACGTAGAGGCGGTCCTCGCCGCCGGCGACGGCTGGGCGGGCAAGGCCGACCAGATCCGCCGCCGCAACGAGCGCGAGGAGGCAAAGGCCGAGGACTACGACGCCTTCGGGGACGCGGGCATCCCGGTGGTGAAGGAAAAGCCCGAGGGTTTCAACTACACGGACTGGGTCAACGTCGGCCTCGCTGCCGAGAAGCTCGATGGGAAGGAGTTCGCCGCCGGCACCGTTGCCGTGTGGAATGGCAGATACTGGTACCTCTACGAGCCGGATGACGGTTCGGGCGCCGAGCCCGAGAAGACCGAGGAGGAGATCCGGGCCGAGCAGGAGGCCGCGCGCGAGAAGGCGGCGCTCGAGGGGCTGTACAGGAGCCTGATCGGCTTCGTGGCGTCCGGCTCCTTTTCCATGTCCAAGGACCTCATGATGGAGGTGCGCGTGGGCCGCGAGGACCCGCCCGCGCTGCTCGTGGCGATGGGCGGCGACAGTAACCCCGAGAACGAGGAACGCTTCGGTGCTGTACGCGACGAGTTCGCCCGCAACCTCAAGGCGTGCAGGCCCAGCGAGTACGAGGTCGGCTGCTGGCTCATGGCGGCGGCCAAGGACATGGCCCAGCTAAACAACCGCTGGGGCGGCGACGCCGCGGAGGCGTGGCTCGACCACTATGACATCTTCTGCTCCGCGGGCTTCGAGCCCGGCGAGGAGGACGTGTGGCTCATGGCGAGGGTGCAGGCGAGCGCCAAGGAGGATGAGAAGGATGAGTAGCGAGGACGAGAACTACGTCACGGTTGACGTCCAAATCAACCCGTGGCGGTACCAGGGCTCGATTGATTGCTGTGAGGCAATGGTGGCCACGGTGGACGCGGACGGCAATGCCGGTCCATCGCTTCACGTCGGCACCTACGATCCGGATTCGCTCCTGGTCCTCGCGGATGCAGCCATCTCGGAGCTGCTCTCGGCCGGCGTCAGGGTCGGCGTTCCCGAGGACGCCATGCGCCTTGAGCTCATCGCCATCGCGGTACGCTGTGGGTTCTCGGTCGAAGAGGAGCAGGACGCGCTGTACTACGACCTGGACGCGCGCGGGGAGATCCGCGACATGGCGGCGGGGCTTGGTGTCGATGCCGACCTCTAGCGGGCGCCGGGCGGTCGTGCAGCGCGGGGCGGACGGGCGCTGGTTCGCCCGCCCCTACATGGGCACCGACCGCGTGACCGGCAGGCGGATCAGGCCGTATAAGTCCTGGGACGGGGACCTGCCCCGCGAACAGGCCCAGGCCGAGTGCGACAAATGGGTCGCGACCTATATCCCCTCCTCGGCGCAGGACAGCTCCAAGCGCCTGTCCTCGATGCTCGAGGCCTATATCTCCGACCCCGTCAACAACCTGTCCGACAACTCCGTCGCGGCCTACCGCAGCGCGGTCAGGACGATGGTGGAGCCGACCATCGGGCGCATCCCCTACGACCAGCTGCAGCCGTGGGACGTGTCGGCGGCGTACCGCACGCTGCTCGCGCCCAGGACGGGCAAGGGGCTGTCGCCCAAGACCGTGCGGCTCATGCACTCGCTGCTCAAGGTCGCGTACGGGAAGTGGCGCCATGTCATCGGCTACAACGTCATGCTCGAGGTCCCGGCCCCCAAGGTGAAACCCGGGGAGCCATTCGCCCTGTCCGAGCTCGATGCGGACGGGCTGTCCCGCGCGATGGTGTCCGCCATGTCCTCGCACGACGCCACGGGCGCCAACATCGCCCGGCGCACCGAGGCCATGGCGGTCTTCCTCGCGCTCCACACGGGCATGCGGGTCGGGGAGGTCTGCGGCCTGCAGCGCCGCGACTGGCGCCGCTCGCTGCACGACATCCACGTGGCCGGGCAGGCCGTCGAGAAGCCCAGCCTGCACAGGCAGCCCTTCACCAAGGGCAAGCGCTCGCGGAACGTCTCGATCCCGCCGGCGGTCGAGGCGCAGCTGGAGCGCCACCTGGCCTGGCAGGACACGTGGCTCGTCCGCAAGGGGCCGGCCGCGCCCCTGATCACCTTCGGGCCCGCTGGAGGGCTCGCGAGGCCGTCGACCGTGACGGCCCGGTTCAAGGCGATCGCGCGCGAGCTCGAGCTGCCCGGGGAGACGGTCTTCCACACGCTCCGGCACACGCACGCCACGTGGCTGCTCACGCACGGGTGGGACATGCGCCTGGTGCAGGAGCGCCTGGGGCACGCGAACGTCAAGACGACGCTCGAGATATACGGCTCGGTGCTGCCGGGCCGCGACAGGGAGGCCGCCGCGGCCTTCACCGATTCGATCTACGGGGGTGACATGGATGGATAAGTTCAACTTCAACCGCGACTTCTACGAGGGATGCCGTGCGCTCGGCGACAGGGAGGGCATGGCGCTCGCCTGGGCGATGCTGCGCTACGGCTACGAGGGCGTAGAGCCCAAGCTGAAGCCGGCGACCATGGCGGCCTTCAGCTTCGCAAGGGGGCGCATCGACGCCATGGTGAGCGGTAGCATGGGGGGCCGCGCAAGGGCCGCAAAGTCTTCCGGTCGGGTGCCTAGCCAAGGGGGTAGCCAAGGGGGTAGCCAAGGGGGTAGCCAACAGAAGGAGAAGGAGAAGGAGAAGGAGAAGGAGAAGGAGAAGGAGAAGGAGAAGGAGATAACCCTTGCGGGTTATAGCGCGTCCCGCCAAGCCCCCGACGACTTCGACCCGCCCTCGATGGAGGACGTCGAGGCCTACTTCGCCGCCAACTGCCTGCGCGGCGACCCCCGCCAGTTCTTCGACCACTACGCCGCGCAGGGCTGGACGCTGCCGAGCGGCCTGCTCGTGACCGACGTGTGGGCGCTCGCCCGCAACTGGAGCCGCAAGCAGGTCGGCTTCGACGCGGACCGCAAGGCGCGGGGCGGGCAGACCTCCCAGGAGGTCGAGCGGGCCTCCGTGTGGAAGCCCGTGAAAACGGATGCGGAGCGCATAGTCGAACTCAGGCGCGAGCTGGGTGAGGCGTCATGATCACCCTCCTGGAGATGCTCAGGAACGAGAAGGCCGACCCCGCCGGAGGCCGCCCGCTCGACCTGACACGGATCTACATGGCAAACGTCATGTCGCGCGGGGATGCCGACCGGCTGACCAAGGAGCAGGAGCTCCACGACACGGAGGCGCGCGAGGCGCAGCGCGCCGACCTGTACGAGAGGGTCGCCGCCATCGTGGGCGGCAAAAAGCCGGAGGACGAGGAGCCGGAGCACAGGCGTGCCAAAAGTGGGCCAACGGGCGCGAAGGAGTTGGGGCAGCAGGCGCTGGGGTTTCCGCCGCTAGACGGCACAGGCGGCACGGCCGAGGAGGCCGAGGCCGCAATTAATGCCATATTGTCCGAGGAGAGAAAGCGAGAGACGTTTTGACCGAGATCTCAGCGGTGATGAGGGCCTACCGCGATGCCCTCGACAGGCACCGGATTCCCTGGGCCGACGACACGTACGACACGGAGCGGGTGGGCGGCTACAGGTTTCGCGTGGAGCGCACCGAGACCATCCTGGACGAGCACAGGGTGAGCGTGGCCTGGGGCTACCAGCTTCTTCCGGGGCGCGAGCCCACGGGCGTGACGATCGGCTACCCGGGCTACCTCGAGGTGACCTACGACCCGATCAGCCCCGAGCCGTTCGTGGCATCGCCGGGCGACATCCTGGCCGACATCTTCGGCGTGAGGGGTGAGTCGCGGTGAGCTACAGGTGCGGCCCCTCCGATTGGATCGACCTTGCCGTCGGCAGGCTCGAGGACGCCAAGAGGTCGCTCAGGGAGTGCGACAGGCTGCGACAGGGGTGCGACATCTGCGAGGAGCTGCGCCAGGCGAGGCGATGCCTCAACAAGGCGCTGATCATGGTCGCGGAGGAGAGGGAAATCGAGAAGGAATGGAGCACGAAATGAGAGAGAAGCCAAAGATGCATACCTGCTGTATGTGCGGGAAGCCGACGCCGAACTATCGCGAGTATTCGCCTTTGCTGGCAGATCTTTTTAACAAGTCGGGATACTCGATGTGTGACGAATTCCGAAGGAAGGGTCGTATCCAGACTGAGTGGGAGAACGAGCAGAGTGCCGAAAGGTTTCTGATTTGCCCCTACTGCGAGAGTTTCATCGATGATCCGTGGCAGTACGAAGAGGACGAGGATGAGATCGAGTGCCCCGAGTGCAAGCGCACATTTAAGGTCGAAATTTCCACCGTGCGCACGTATACGACGAGGCGCCGCATCGAGGACATGCCCGATGGCTGGAACGGGGGCGGTTTCTGATGAGCTGTCGTTTCTGCAACATGATGGGCGCGACGGAGATAGACGATCGACCCCGAGGAAAGGGGAATGCTGCGGGGGCGATGGTTCTCATACGGTCTGGCGCTGGCGAATCCAAGATTCATATCGAATTGGACGCAAGTGCGATGGTCACGGTCTCGAGCAGGTCGGTGTGCGGTGTTGAGCGCTTCGAGCGTGTCGAGATTCCGACTTACGTTGATGGTTACGCCCATGGGGTCAAGTACTGCCCGTTCTGCGGAGAGGAGCTGGCCCATGAAGCGAGCGATTAGGTGGGTGCCCGAGCGGTCCGAGTATAGGGACTGGCACGTGCCGGATGGCGCGAGCGTGTGTGCGGACGACTTCTCGACTGCAGTTGAATGCGCTGAGTGCGGGTGCTCGCTCGCATTCGGCGAGAGCTACACCTCGCGGCTGATCCACAACGAGCTCGGGTTCGGCTACGCCGTCTGCCCGAGGTGCTACGAGGCCGAGTTCAGAGAGATGGGAGAGAGCTGTGACCTTTAACGATGTCAAGTTCAAGGCGTGCCCCAAGTGCGGGGCGGAGCCCAAGGTGGAGGACATGCGGGAGCGTTCCCTGACCAAGTCCAACGTGCTAAGCGTCAAGTGCCCCGCCTGTGGTCTGTCAAACAGCGTCGCGTGGGGGAGCATGGACCTGCCGCCGTTCCGCCAGGCCGTCGCCATGCTCGCGGACAGCTGGAACAGCCGGTGATCCGCTCGGCGGCCGACTTGTTCCGCGCAACCGCCTGGCGCACGGTGCCCGATCTGGTGTCGGGTCCTGCGCGCCGGGCGCTCGTGCATGGACGGGCTGACGCGCCGCGGGTGACGGCGGCGCAGATCGGGGAGACGGAGCGGAGGGCGCGTGCGCTGGAACGCGACCGGGCCCGTGCGCTCAAGAGGTCGAGGAAGGCTAAGCGATGAGGTTGTTTGATGGGCTGTGGCGGATAATCATCGAGAACCGCCGAGTGCGCAAGAGTATCGAGGCGCGGCGCGCCCGCAGGTGCAGGAGGTCGATGAGATGACCGTGATGTGGGACGTGCAGGAGAGGAACTGCGCAGTCTGCGGGAGGATCTTCATCCCGCAGGCGCCGAAGGCCAAGTACTGCTCGGAGGACTGCCGGCGCAAGCACGAGCAGGACCGCGCGAAGGAGGCCCGGCGCAAGGGTACCAAGCCGAAGCGCGACAGTGTCGACCGCTATTTGGCAGGCTCGGGCGCGGTGCACGACGAGATTATGGCCATGCGCCGCGAGGTCGCGATGAGATATTGAGTTTCCGCAGGTAGACATAGGTAGATATATAATTAAGGCCGCTGGCGCTGGAGCGCCGGCGGCCTTTGGCAAAGACGCCTCCCGGCATCCTCTATATGGCGTAGAGCATGGTACCACGCGGGAGGTCACATGGACGCAAGGGAATATCTGGAGACTGTACGGGCCGCCCAGCGCGGCATCGACCGCCGCCTGGCGGTCATCGAGTCGATGCAGGCGCGCGAGCAGGTGCGCGCCCAGCGCTACGACGCCGTGGGCAAGGGCGCGCACGGGACGGACTTTATGCGCTCGACGGATGACAGGATCGACTATGAGCGCCGCAGCAGCGCCGAGCTGTCGGAGCTGCGTCGCGAGGTTGAGCGCGGCCGCGAGCTCTGCGCGGGCGTGCGCTCGGCCAACCCGGGCAAGCGCTGGGGCGACGTGCTGGAGCTGCGATACTGCGAGGACAGGACGCTGCAGGAGATCGCGGGGACGCTCGGGGTGTCGGTGAGGTCGGTTAACTCCGACCTGTGCGCCGCCCTGGACTGGACGGACATGGTCGGGCTGGCGGCAGCCCGATCAGGTCTTGGCCGCGCTGCAGTCTGAGCCGCATATATCTCTATCGTTGCCCGTCGGCCCAGCGCCGGCGGGTTTCTCTTTGCCTGCGGACTGCACGCGATTGCACACAATTGCACACCGTTGCACGTGATTGCCTACAGTTGCACGCGATTGCACGCAATTGCACACCGTTGCACGTTGTGGCTGGGATATAACTAGGGTGCCGATTCGCAGCGCCGCCCGCGCGGTGTGCGGGTCGGATGTGCGTGGAAGCACAGATGAGTGGCCGGGGTTCCCTTCAGCAGTTCAGGGACTCCGGCCTTTCTATTAAGCAACAACCTAATGAGGTGGGTCCGTGGTCACACGCGAGGCTATCGTCCGCGCCGCCAACCGGTACGACACCGTCATGGCGTGGGCATTCCGCCGCGCCTTGGGCATCGCCCGGCGTGCTGGCAAGCGCAAGGGTTCCGGCGCGGGCAAGGCTGTCGAGCGCCTGCGCTATGCGGGGCTCGAGGAATGTATGGCCAACCGAGGGCGCTCCCCGGTGGAGCGCTAGCCTTGGCCACCAAGACCCGCTACGCCAACGGCCACGCCCGCCGGCAGGTGCGCGCCTGGCTCAAGGCGCAGGGGCTGCCGTGCCACATCTGCGGCATGGCCATCGACTACGACCTGCCGGCCGGAGACCCGATGAGTTTCGAGGTGGACGAGATAGTGCCCGTGTCCAAGGGCGGCTCGCCCATCGACCGCGCGAACGTCGCGCCGGCCCACCGGATCTGCAACGAGCGGCGCGGCAACAAGAGCCTCGCCGCGCTCAACGGCTCGATATCGCCGCGCCCCCGCGACGTCGGCTGTGCGACCTCGCTGCCGTGGTGACCCGACCCTGGGGGATGGCCCCTCCCCGGGGGGCCAAAGGCGTGCCCCGCGGCATTGCGCCTTTTTTGCGCAGGCCCCGAAACCGAGTCCATACCGGGAGGTGCATGGAATGTCCACGAAGTCCACGAAGCCGAGGGGCAAGCCCTGGACCGCGGACGAGCGGGAGTTCGTCAGAAACGCGTACCCGGCGCTCGGACCTGCTGCTATCGCGAAGAAGCTCAAGAGGTCGCGCTCGGGCGTGTGCGCCCTCATAAAGAGGATGAAGGAGAGCGGCGAGATCGCGACTGGAGAGTCCACGGGGGAGTCCGTGGGCGCGGGCGTCTCGGCGCCCCCCGCGGACGGCCCGGACGGCCGCCAGGACACGCTCGGGAGGCTCCGGTGGGTGCGTCAGATCATCGAGCGACAGCTCTACGAAGCCGAGCCCAGCCAGGCGGCGCGGCTCGCCAAGGAGTACCGCGAGACGCTCGAGCAGATTGAACGAATAGAGGGGGCCGGGGAGGACGGTGGCGACGATGTCATCATCAACGCCGTCTCGGTCCTGCGCGACGTCCTCGGCTAAGCCGAGGCTCCGCCTCGTCCAGCCCTATGAGAGGTCCATCGGCTCCCTCGCGGTCGAGCTCGCCCCGACGATGGGGTACAAGCTCGTGCCGTGGCAGGAGCAGCTCGCCCACGACATCGGCGCCGTGGACGCCAACGGAAAATGGGTCCACCCGCGCGTCGGCATCTCGGTCGAGCGCCAGCAGGGCAAGTCAATCGTCCTCATCGTGTGGGTCGCGGTCATGGCCGCGCTCGCCGGCTACAAGGTGCTCTGGACCGAGCACAACTACTCGACGACCATGGAGATGGTCGACCGCTTCCGCAAGATCTTCGGGCGCCGCCCCGGCGACACGTCGGAGGGCATCCCGCGCTGGCGCAAGCTCCTGGTAGAGGTCTGCTCGCAGACCGGCCAGGAGTGGATGCGCTTCAGCTCCGGCGGCGTCATCCAGTTCTCGACGAGGACCAAGTCCTCGCGCCTGGGCTTCTCGTTCGACATCGTCATATACGACGAGGCCCAGGAGCTCACGGGCATCCACACGCAGGTCATCAACCCGACCACGACGTCCGGCGCCAAGCACAACCTGATGATCGTCTACGCCGGCACGCCGACCCGCGCCGGCAACCCCGCCGAGGTGTTCAAGAACCTCCGGCAGCAGGCGTGGGAGGGCGGCGAGAAGGCGTCCGACCTGCTCTGGCTGGAGTACGGCGTCGAGGAGGTCGGCGACATCTGGGACGAGAGCCGATGGCCGGAGGTCATGCCCTCGCTCGGCTATCACGCCGACATCCGCGCCATCCGCACGGGAATGAAGGACATGGACGAGCTGGGGGCCGCCCAGGAATACCTGGGCTATTGGCTGCCACCTCAGAGCCAGGTGGAGGAGCCTGTCATCGGCGCCGCCGCATGGGGCGAGTGCCTCGTGGGGAGCGGCCCCGAGCTGACCGCCGGCTGCAGGATCTGCGCCGGCGTGAGGTTCAGCGCCGACGGCTCGACCGTCGCCGTGGCGTGCGCCGTGCGGCCGCCCGGATCCGCGACCGTGCACGTGGAGCTGCCCTTCTGCGAGGATCCGGAGCCGAGCACGGATTGGCTGGCCTACTGGATCGCCGCGAGGGCGGGCAGGTACGCCTGCGTCGCCATCGACGGCAAGGCGGGCGCCGGCGCCCTGTGCGACAAGCTCGAGGGCATGGGCATGCCCAAGGACTACATCCTGCGCCCGAGCACCGACCAGGCCGTGACCGCCGCAAGCCTCATCTCGTCCGGCGCGAAGGCGGGCTCGGTCACGCACATCGCGTGCCCGGCGCTCGACCTTTCCGCCGAGACGTCCCCCAAGCGCAAGATCGGCTCGTCGGGCGGCTGGGGCTTCGGCGGGGACAACGCCGCGCCCATCGAGGCCGCGGGGCTGGCGCTGCTCGCGCTCAACATATCGAAGAGAAAACCCGGAATGAAGGCGAGGGTCACTTGATCTCGATACCTTACGCCGTGGCGTCCGCCGACGGCCTGCTCGAGGAGGACCGCGAGACGGTGCGCTGCCTGCTCAACAGCTGGCAGACCCACTACAGGGGCAACCTCCTGCGCTCGGACTACTACGAGGCGCGCAACATGCTCAAGGACCTCGGCATCGCCGTGCCCGACTCGCTGCGCGACCTGGAGGTCGCGTGCGGATGGGGATACAAGTGCGTGGAGGTCATGCGCGACCACATCGCCTTCGACGGGTTTACGTGCCCCGACGACGAGGACTTCGACGGCCTGCTCACCTCCGTGGCCAAGCGCAACAAGATGGCCACGCGCGTCGGCAAGGCCGTCAACTCCGCGCTCAAGTACTGCTTCTCCATGCTCGTGGTGACGGCGGACGAGGACGGGCACGCCCGCATCTCGGCATACCCGCCGACGCTGTGCACGGGCATCTGGGACGACGTCCACGAGTGCCTGTCCTCCGGCATGTTCGTCGTGTCATTCGCCAAGGACCGCGGGCGGCCCACGAACCGCCCGGACTGGGTCAACGTGATGCTGCCGGACCGCATGGTGCGCATCCGCGAGGTTCGCCGCAACGAGTGGGCCGCCGAGTACGTGGAGCACGGCCTGGGAGCCGTGCCCATGTTCGTCATGCCCCACAACCCCGATGACGACCGGCCGTTCGGCGTGTCCAGGATCAACTCCGAGGTGCGCTGGCTCATCGACTGCGCCATGCGCGCCAACGTCAACGAGGAGATCGCCGCCGCGTTCGCCGCCTCGACCCAGAAGTACCTGCTTGGCACGGACGGCGACGCGTTCGCCGACAAGACCAAGTGGAGCGCCTTCATCGGCTCCATCTTCGAGGTCACCAAGACCGAGGACGGCACGATTCCGCAGTTCGGCCAGCTAACTCAGCCGAGCATGCAGCCCATGACCGAGCACTTCGGCAACCTGTGCAAGAGAATGAGCGCCGCGACCGGCATCCACGTGGGGCAGTTCGGCATCATGAGCGACAACCCAAGCTCCGCCGAGGCCATCTACGCCGAGAACGAGCCGCTCATCCTCAAGTGCAAGAGCTTCATCCGCGAGGCCAAGGCGGCGCTTGCCAAGGCCGCGACCGCCGCTATCGCGACGGAGCTGGGGTGCTCCTACGATGAGGCGGAGGACGCCTGCGGCGTGTCCGTCCACTTCCTGAACCCCGCCATGCCGACGCTTGCTCAGCAGACCGACAGCTCCATCAAGCTCGCGTCGGTGGTCGATGGCTTCGCCGGCACGCCGACCTTCTGGCGCCTCAACGGCCTCGACGACGACGAGGTGCGCAACGTCTCTTCCGAGATCAGGCGCAACGTGACGCGCTCGGCGGCGCTCGACCTGATGGCGGGCGTCACCCAGGCGGCGGAACCCGCGCCGCCCGCCGATGATTAGCGCGGCCGAGTTCGCGGCCTACAACCGGGCCGTGGCGAAGATAGGCGACGGGGCGGCATCCGACGTGGAGGCCGCCGTGCTCGCCTGGTGCCGCGCCCACGAGGGCGCGACCGTCGCCGAGAAGCGCGAGGCCGCGAGGCTCATCATGGAGGGCTTCGTGCAGGGCTACGACGACGTCGCGGCGGAGTTCGCGGCGCAGTGGTACGACGACCTAGCCGAGCGCAACGGCGCCAGGCTGCAGCAGGCCGTCACCATGACGACGTACAAACCGAAGTCCGTCGACGAGGTCGCGCGCTACCAGGCGAAGAAGCTCGTGAAGGGCGGCGACGCGGCGTTCGCCAGGGCGTGCGGCGAGTACGCCCGCAACGACGCGTTCCGCAGCCTGAACGAGACGATCATCTCCAACGTGGGCCGCGACAAGGACCGCGGCGTGCGCTTCGCGCGCGTGCCGACGGGCTTTGAGACCTGCACCTTCTGCATCATGCTCGCGAGCCGCGGCGCGGTCTACCACACGCGCAAGTCGGCCGGCGAGTTCAGACACTTCCACCGGCACTGCGACTGCAAGGTCGTCCCCGGATTCGAGGACTATCCGGACGCGGAGCTCGTGGAAGGCGTGAGGCCGGAGGAGCTGCGTGACCTTTGGGTCCGGTTCAAGGAGGTCGAGTCCTGGGGGCTTCCTAAGGTGCAGGAGAACGCCCTCAAGGCGGCATGCATTGATGCGGCAGGGGGCGAGGCGTATCGGGTCGCGATCGGCGGCGAGACGCTGGCCGACTATCTGGACGCCGGAATCAAGGATGCACTCAAAAGGTTCAGGAGAGAAAAGACGACGCTTTCGTACGACGCCAACGTCGGTGGGTTCCTCTCCTGCCTTGGCGATGTCTACGACATCCAGCTTGGCGGAGAGCGTTTCATCAACAGTCACGGCAGATGCAACGGTGCAGACCCGAATGGCGAGGAACTGTGGATCGCGGTGAAGGCTCGCATGTCTGGAACTTTCCTCTATGCCAGCCACGAGCATCCGAGCGTTGACTTCGAGTCGGAAGACGGACTCGTGGAGTTTAAGACTCCCCGCTCCATTGGCAAGATTAACAGCCTGCTGTTGAATGCGTCCAAGAAGTTCGTTGCTTACCCAGGCAGGGAAAAGGCCGCGGTAGTCAGCCTGCTCAGATTGCCGGAGGCGGAGGAGAGTGCGCTCGATTCGGCCGGCAACTTTACCGGAGACGGCACGCTCGACGAGGTCATGGTGCTTGGACAAGACGGAACACGTCTCAAATAAAAAATGGACGGCGATACTCTGCCCAGGTTCCTAACCCGGGGGGTGTTCGCCGTCCAAGACAAATATACCACACCGGGGCGTGGCGGAATGGCAGACGCGCGTGCCTCAGGAGCACGCGGGCTTCGCCCGTGCGGGTTCGAGTCCCGCCGCCCCGACCAAAACGTTGAACCAGGCCATCCGCACGGGTGGCCTTTTTCATGTCGAAAAGCGCCCCGCACGGGGCAAGACGATGCCCCGCACGGGGCGGAAATGGAGGGAGCATGGCCCAGGAGACCACGCCAGCCGAGACCGAGCCGACCGAACCTGCACAGGGCGGAGACGCCGGTCAGGAGCCCGACTACAAGGCGCTCTACGAGAACGCGCTGAAGGAGTCGCGCAAGTGGGAGGCCCGCTCGAAGGCGAACCTCAAGGAGCTCGACGAGCTCAAGGCCGCGGCACCCAAGGCGGACCCGACCGTGGAGGAGCGCCTGAGCGCGCTCGAGAGCGAGAACGCCGCCCTCAAGGCGAGCGCCGCCCGCTCCGCGCTCGTCGACTCCGTGGCCAAGGCCACCGGACTCGACCGCTCCATCGTGGCGACGCTCAACGGCGAGGACGAGGACGCCCTTACCGAGCAGGCCAAGGCCGTGGCGGCCATCACGAAACCGGCCGGCGGCGCGCCGATGGCGCCAGAGGCCGGCGGCAAGCCAAAGCCGGGCAAGCCCTCCAAGAAGGACATCCTCGGAATCGAGGACAAGAAGGAACGCATGGCGGCCATCGCCGCCAACATCGACCTCTTCAAGTAAGGGGAGAAAGGGGCCCCAATGCCCGATATCAAGACCCTCGCAGCCGCGCGAAACGTCGACCTCGTGAACACCTTCACCAAGTCGCTGGAGAAGCTCACGGCTATGCTGTCCACCTGCGCGCCCATCCAGGCGGCCGTGGGCGAGACCCTGCACCAGAAGAAGATCACCGGCAAGCTCTCCGAGGACTCCTATACCCCCGGCCAGGATATCCCGCTGTCAAGCTACGCCTACGAGGACGTCAAGACCTACGAGGTGACGCTCAAGCCCTACCGCAAGCAGACCACGCTGCAGGAGGTCAAGAAGCGCGGATACGACGGCGCCGTCGACAAGACCGATGCCGCGATGATCTCCGACATGCAGCGCGACATCAAGAAGGACTTCGTCGCCGCGCTCGGAGCCGAGGGCACCACCGCCGCGACCGGAAAGAGCCTCGTGGCCACCGCCGCCAACGCCTGGGCCGCCCTGTCCAACCTCACCGAGGAGTACGGCTTCGGCAGCGGCGAGACCGTCTACTTCGTCAACCCGGTCGACTTCGCCAAGCAGATCGGCGAGTCCGAGGTCTTCAGCGCCTTCGGCATCTCCTACATCGAGAACTGGGCGGGCCTGGGCACGCTCGTGTCCACCGGCTCCGTCACCGCAGGCACGATCTACGCCACCGTCAAGGACAACATCAAGGTCTACGTCGCCCCGACCGACGGGGACGACCTGTTCGGCTTCTACTCCGACGAGAGCGGCTACATCGCCGTGTCCCACTCGCCCGAGCTCAAGAGCCTGACCTACGACACCGTGGCCTACGTCGGCCTCGTGTTCTTCGCCGAGTACATCGACTTCGTGGTCAAGGGCACCATAGCCCCGACCGCCTAGGCAACTCTAAGGAGCATCCATGATCGCTTTGGTCACCTACCCGTACCGTGACCGCGAGACCCTCGCGGTGCATCTCGCCGGAGAGGAGGTCGAGCTGACCGACGAGCGCTTCGCGGAGCTGTCCGCCGGCGGCCACGTCGACCTCCCGCCCGCCGAGACGGAGGCCGCCGCGGAGCCCGTCGAGGACGATGACGCTGAGGACGAGGATGTCGTGGACGACGAGCCAGAGCAGCCCGTGCGCGAGAAGTCTTCACCCGAGATGACCGTGCAGCAGCTGCGCGATGCCATCGAGGCCGCCGGCGGCTTCGCCCCGCGCAAGGCGACCAAGGCGGAGCTCGCCGCCATCCTGGAGACGCTCTAGTGGACGCCTTCGCCACCGTCGCCGACTACATCGCGCGATTCGGCCCCGTCGATGACGGGGACGAGGGCAGGGTCGCCGCCCTGCTCGAGGACGCCTCGGCGTACCTGCGCGGCGCGTACCGGCGACATACGGGCACCCGGTACCTCGCCGGCGCCAACCAGACGTTCGACGAGAACGTGAAGCCCGTCTGCGTGGCAATGGTCGCCCGCGCGGTCAACGCGCCCGGCGCCATGGCGGGGATCACACAGCAGTCGCAGACGGCCGGCGTGTATTCCTCGAGCGTCACGTTCGCGAACCCCACGGGCGACCTCTACCTGGGGCGCTCGGACCTCAAGCGGCTCGGCCTCGCCGGCTGCCGCGTTCGCAGCATCCAGGCCATGACCGCCGAGGACCGGGAGGGCGATGCGGATGTTTAAGACCGTCACCGTCCAGGTGATCGCCCCGCAGGAGCCCGCCGCCGACGCGCACGGCAACGCGGTGTGCGAGCTCGGTGCGGCAGAGGACGTCGCCGGCGTGCTCCCCCAGCCGGGCGGCACGGCCGACCTCTCCGCATCGCGCCCCGAGGGGGCCGTCGTCTCCATGACGTTCCATTGGCCGCGCGGCGACCGCCGCTCGCTACGCCGATGCCTCATCAGGTACGGCGGGCGCGCGTACCGCGTGATCGGCGACCCTCAGCCCTACCCGGCGGGCAACTGCCCCGGGCAGTTCGACCGCGCCGTCGAGTGCGAGGCCGTCGATGGGTAGGCGCGTGCGGATCAGGCACGTGGACAGCGGCGTGCGTGCCGTGCTCAAGTCGGACGGCGTCAAGGCGATGCTCGAGTCCCAGGCCGCCGCGGCGGCGGCAAGGTGCAATGCCCTGTGCGACCCGGCGCTCAAGCGCGCCGGCGCCCGCTACGAGTCCAGGGGCGTGCAGCGCGGCTATACCGCCGGCGGCCTGGTCTACGAGGCGGGGAAGAGGGACGGCAGGCTCGCCGGCCTCGACAACCTGCGCAACAACACGCTCAAGAAGGGATGCGGTCTCTAGTGTTCGACATCCTCGCGGTCCTCCCGCAAAAGCTCGGCGCCGCGCTCGGCGTCCCGTGTTCCACGACCGTGCCGCGCGAGCGCCCCGACAGCTTCGTCACGGTCGAGCGCACCGGCGGTCCGTCCGGACCCGGCCGCGACAACCCGTACCTGGCGGTCCAGACATGGGCCCGCACGGAGACCGAGGCCTACACGCTCGCGCTCATGGCCCGCGAGTGGCTCACCTGGTGCTGGGAGTCCATACCCGAGGTCTGCAGCGTGTCCGTGGAGGGCACGCTGCGCTTTCCCGACCCCGACAACCGCTTCGAGCGGTACCAGATCAACGTTTACATGGTGACGCGCCCGTAGCGCGCCACAGGAAGGAGGGTCACATGTCCGAGACCCCCATGTTCGACAAGGACTCCGTCGGAGTAGCCAAGGGACGCCCCGGCGGCTACGCCGCCGTGTTCCCGGTGGGCACCGACATCAGCGACTTGGCCGACCCGTCCAAGACGCTCAAGGAGCTCATCAGTCAGTACAACGGCGCCTCTCTCGGCTACATCTCGGAGGACGGCGTGACGTTCACGACCGACACCGACTCCGAGGGGCACAACGACTGGGGCGGCTCCGAGGTCGCGCGCGACCTCACGAGCTACGCCGACTCCGCACAGATGACCTTCATCCAGTCGTCCGTCGCCGTGCTCAAGACCATCTACGGAGACGACAACGTGACGGAGAGCGGCGCGACCGTCACCGTCCGCCACAACCGCAACTTCACCGACCCGCACGTCTACGTGTTCGACTCGGTCATCTCCTCGACCAAGGTCCTGCGCAACGTCATTCCGATCGGCCAGGCATTCGAGCGAGACGACGTCTCCTACAACAGCTCCGACCTGCTCGGCTACACGCCGACCATCACGTGCGTGCCCTACAACGACGACGGCGACACCCACACGACCGCCATCTACGACACGGTCAAGGCCGCCAAGGTTGCTGTCCAGCACGACGAGGGCGCCGCCGAGGATGAGCCCAAGGCCGTCACGGCCTAGCCGGACAACAGACAAAAGGGAGGGGCGGATGCCCCTCCCGTCCCGCCAAATGCTTGCGGCGGGGGG